>OJNI01000166.1_pt1 | contig 46132 bp, 46 predicted proteins | sample 1597441 | NCBI WGS metagenome assembly OJNI01 (sample SAMEA2452131, study PRJEB22498) | human gut metagenome | reverse complement strand
ACTCGGCGTCATAGATGCGCTTTTTGCTGCCGTTAAGTACGCTCTGTCGAACAAGCCTGCCTGTTAAATCATAAGTATACATGAAACGCTGGTTGTTGACAAGGTCCTCATGCGAATACATGTTTCCTAAATTCAATCATGCATTTTAAGCGCTTTTTGTTTTAGTCGTACTAAAAAGTAAAGAATCCCTCAGTCCATTCCGGCTTATCTATTTCATATTCGTCAATGGAGAACCCATCAGGGTAGTTAATAAATTCCGGATTCTCACGATACTCCGACAGACTTTTTTCTGCATTTTCATAGGTTGAATAATACCCGAGATCCGATACATTGTCATACTCGCCGTCAAAATATTCATGCGCCAAATAAAACACAGACCCCCTAAATTCGCCTATTGAACCGTTAAAGTCGTCCGTGTCGGCATACACTATCTCTTCTTGAAAATCGTTCGGGAAATCCTTAAAGCCCGGTTTTTGCAAGTAACAATTGATTATATCCCTGCACTTTTGTTTAGAGGAAAAAAATCCCAGCAATTTTGTGCAGTATACTTTTTCATTTGTATCTGCGGAAAATTCAATAAATCTTTTGTGAACCAATTTATATACCTTTTTCATTAAATCACCCCATCACTTATAGCCTTTGTCGCGCTGTAGCCACTTTTTAATTTTGCTATAGCGTCATAGGAATATGTTGCAATCTTTATGCATATCACCTCATATTTATGACTATTTTGTCAATATGAGGATGTATCCAATGATGCTAGCAACTTTGTTGCCATAAAGATACTCAATATATAAAGAAGTATCTTACATCACAACAAATGAATCAAATACCTGATAAGACTAACTATCATGCCACAAAAAGCTATCGCTCCCAAGCCAAGTCCCACATACATCCTAACCTTCAGAAGATAGTAACCCTCTTCTCCAACATTTTTTTCGTTTAAAAAATCGCCCTTAAACTTATATACCGAAATACCGTCTGCCAGAAGACATGCACTCACAAAAAAATATCCACTAATATACTGTGCCAGAGCATTCGCATATGTTACGATCAAAAACGTTAGGATGAATGCTACCGGCCATGCTATCAAATCAACGCCCAAAGCTTTTAAACTTATTTTTGTATAATCACTCATTTTCTTCATATTTTCAACTCCTATAGATCCTAAAAAGATCCGCCAGAACCGCCATGCCTTGCTCCGCTACTGGACTTATGTGCTTTTGAGCCCTTTGTTTTTTTTCGATTTTTATGTCCTTTCTTCGTTTTGTTGTCCTCTTTAGAAGACCTTAATAAAACTGTCTCCTCCGTCTCAGGTGATATGAGATGCATATCACCATCCCACACCTAAAATACAAGCAAGATACATATCAATAACATAATGTTCGAATTTTGTATTGTACTTGCTTGATTCCCATCCGACCTCTTGGCATTACATCAAAGTCCCGATAGAAATGATGCAGGTCAAATATAAGATTTTATCCCATTCTCCTTGAAGAATGTCAAATCCGCTTTTGTAACATCTACCGCAAACGCAATCTTTTCATGTGAAATTGTTGCGAACCACAATTTGCCATTTCGATAGAAGCAAATATCTTCGGGAATATCGTTATCTATAGGCAAAAAAACATTGGGCATTAGCAAAAGTTGTTTACGGCTTTCCTTGCAACAACGGCAAACCACCATAATTTGATGCCTCATATAACCTAAAAAATTGACAAGCCAATCTTTTCTTTCAAAAATATAGTTTTCTACAAACGGTTGTAATTGTACACCATAATTAAAATCGGGAGGCAATTGTGAATAAGGTCTTTTTATAACAGCAGTAACGGAAAATCGGTCTGAATTTTTTACTAAATAGTCTACAACTACCGATTCTTCTTTAACAATATCATCATAATTCAAATATATTCTATCAGACATAAAACATATGTCCTCCTGTTCTTTTGCCTCTTCGAGTTGCATGGTAATGTTTCCAGTAGCCTACTCCTCCATGTGGCATATCGTGTACAGGAGAAGCCCCTCCTCCAACAGCCTTGGCTAATTTGTATGCGTTGTTTCTTGAATCTGCAAATACGCTACCTCCTCCGCGAACATACGATATCGCTTGCGAGTAAGAAATTGATTTTGTTGGTATATATGTTCCTACACCGTTACAATATGTAACATATGATGCAATCCAATAATCGTAACGTTTCCTTATACTTCGATGCAAGATTGTCCTTGCTGTAATCGAATTTTTCGGTCATGTTCACTCCGCCTATTTTTTGAAGAAGGCATAGAGAATAATAGAATAAAAAATCAATGTCATGATTGGAAGAAGCGTCACTCCGACAGTTACGGTCTTTCTGTATTTCTGCTCAATATATCCGCGTTTCAATCCCCATACCTGAGCGCACCACAATGAGACAAACGCTAACAGAGGCAAGAAAAGTTGTATTTTTGATAAAACATCGGACACCGGTCCCGGTATGTAAGCCCGAAAGAATCTTTCTACCGCGGCAAATATAGCGCAAAAAATAAACGCCGGCATAGCATAGAGCCACGATTGTTTGCATATCTCTCCCCTTTTCACCTTGATTGCATAACGAACCGTTTCAAAAATCAATATCCCGGTAAATACAAGAGTCACCGCAATAAAAGTCCCGGGCGGCAAATAGCTCAATATTATGTACCTCCTAAGCCTGCATATGAATTAAACGCTTATTATAAAGTTCAATCTTTTTCGACATAATAATACAAATCCGCGGCGGCATATGCTTTATACAAATCCCCCGTTTCACGGTCTACGATATACCAGCCATGTGTAAACGTAAAATCTCTTCCGACTGTATATGCATGAGCCAAGAAATACGGCTTACCATTTATAACTACCTTATGGTCGATTTCCCTTATCATCTTGTCATTGTCTGGAGCGATTCTCGCATTAAGTATTGCTATAGCCTGCTTTTCTGTTAACAAATTGTCGTTATCATCGCCGGGCATTGTTTCGCTTTCCCTTGGATAATAATCTTCTCTTGTCTTAGCTATAATCCATTTCGTGTTCTCGTCCGTCGTTTCCAGTAAGGCACTGACCGCTTCGGAGAACTCCGTTGTGCTTTCTGCATCGGTCGCCTCTGATGTCGTATTTCCGATAATTTTTCTCGCAATCGTTTCGCATTCCTGTGGACTTTTGTCAAATGTCCCGGCATCGAAATCCCGGACAAATATATTATATATATCGTTTTTCAATGTTTCGACATCAGTATCAAAAGTCAGTATTTGCGCCAGCTCCATGCTGATATCGTCGTATTCATCGGAGGGACAGTGGCAGCAGGTCAAAAGATCGACCGGATCCCACCCGTCGATTATCGCTTTTACTTTTTCAAATGCCTCGCGCATAAAACACCCTCTTTTCTCTCACTTCCTGCTTCGGATTTTCCGTTTATTTTCAATTGTTCTGCCACAGTTCTATAAATAACCGGCTCATCCGTATGTCAGACATCCCAATAAAACCTGCCTCTCCACCATGACGGAGGAAACCACCAATGGAAGCCTTTACCTTTACTGTGAATCTCAAACCACAACAAGCACGCAAACGATACTGCCATAAGCCCAAATTCACAATACTTATAAATTGAAGTAGAATTAACTCCGAAAGAGTCCATTACCAGAATCAGAAGAACTAAATCTGAAGTCATCAAAAAAACATATATCGCATAGATAACTCTTATGTAATTTCTGCACCGCGATTCGTTCATATGTTTCTTGCTATAGACATAGCCCGTAAAGAATTTATACAAAAAATTATGACCCTTTCGATATCTGCGCCTGTTTGACTTGGATTTATCAATAAAGAAAAGGTAATCCAAGACGATCTTTGATACTAATTTAAGGATAAAAAATATACATATATTACTTGTGATTACCATTTTAGCCATAGAGCACCTCAGATGTTTAAAACCCTGCGTCGTTTGTTCAGTTTTATTTAAATGTAAACTCTCCCCAAAAGAAACCAACAAATCGTCCTTTTTTATCGCGCGATGTTATATGCGAAGAATAAAAAATGGCCGTCGCAATCGTAGTTGCTTCGTGAATTGCGAAAGTTACTATAATAGCCCAGTTAATTTCTCTTGTAAGATAATAAGCCATGCTCACTATCGCAAAAGTTATTATAGAAACAACAATTGAAACCACATCCGCAAGATGATACTTTTCGATATTGGGGCTAAAATTCTGCTCCGGAAGGCTCTTTATCGCCGCTCTTATGTAGCGCATGGTTTTTCTTTTGAAATATTTCTCTTTTCGCCACGCACGCTTTTGTCGGTTTGTCAAACCCTTCTCAAATAAAAAGGTCACAATAAATTTATATATCGAATGATCATAAATTCCGTTTATGATAATTGCAATTATTACAAGACTTATAGGCAACTGTCTTATTTCATCTAAAGGAAGTAGCATTTATTTATTACCTTACTCTTTTCAGTCTCTGTCCTTGATTATAAGTATAACAGCAAATAATTCTCTTATCAATAACAATCGCAAAAATTGACACTTTGCGCAGACGGGCGCGCAAGTTTGCCGTATATAAAAACTCCGCCCGGAGAACCGGACGGAGCTTTTGATTTAGATTTACGCGTTGTGCTTCTTGATAGCTGCCTGTGCTGCAAGCGACACATAGCGCCAACTATTTCATATCCACACGCTCACATTCAAATCCACCCACTTATAGACTCTCCTGCGGGTCGAAAAGCTGTAGATATACTTCTTCGCATCGTCGATGGTCAGTGTAAAGGAACCGATTTTGATATGGTTGTCAGGGTCAAATTCGCCTTTCTCCTTGCTTCCGGTTCTCAGATACCAGCGAAACTCATCCTTCGACACCCAAATGCGCTCAACAAACGCCTCAACAATGCTTTCGGGGATAACCGAGTAGTCAAATCCGGTGTACTCCTTCAACCGCTCTCGCAGTTCTAAGAGCTTAGCGGAATAATCCTCGTTGCTTGTCGGCTCCTTCTCAGGCTGCAAGCCTTTGATTTCTTCCGTGAGCTTGGCAACACGATCCTCGATCTCCTGCTTCTTTGAGCGAAACATTTCCTTATCAATGTCACCCTCGGCTCTCATCTCAATCAGGTTTGTCCGCTTATTCATTAGCTTCTCGATTTCGCCTTGCTTGCGCTGGATAACATCTGTATTGTCCGGCAGTTCTTCCTGATCGGCAATGTGCATTTCGAGCATCGCATAGGACAAGTCTATCACTTTGTCTGCGTTTTCGATGTAGCGGTCAAATACATGTTCTGCCATCATTTCCAGCTTCCAGCCCTGAATATAAGGCGATTCACACGAATGCTCAATGGAGATGCCTTTGTTCAGGCGTTTGGCGACGCTCCCACGGTTTACAGATGTGTAGCACTGGTAATCAACGCCGTCTGTCCGTCCGTCACGGGAATGAAACCGCAAGTTGAACTTGCTTCCGCACTGACAAATCATCAAGCGTCCGAAAGCAGTGGTATGCTGCATTCTTCCTACTCTGCGTTTTCCTTTGTTATGGTTTTTCATAAGCACTGACTTGGCATTCATCAGTTTCTGAACCTGCTCATACTCCTCGACGGTTACGATCGGTTCGTGCGTACCTTGAACCTGAATATACTCCAAATCGCCGTAATTCTTGATTTTCTTCTGCTTCAAGAAATCAGGCGTATATTCCTTGTGGTAGGTTATGATGCCGCAGTAAAAGGAATTGCGAAGCATTTTCGCGATGTACGATGCGAACCACCGTTCCTTTCCCATCGCTGTCAGCCGCCCCGCTTTTTCAAGCTCATACTGGATGGCTGTCACCCCCATTCCACTCAGGTACATATCGTAGATCATTCGCACCGTCTTTGCCTGTTCGGGGTTGATGACCATCTCTTTACCGACGCGGTCGTATCCGAGGATATTCCCGTTACCGTAAAAGACACCGTTTTGCATAGAGGTTTGTTGCCCGGCTTTTACACGGATGGATGTCTTGCGGCTCTCATCCTGTGCAAGCGTTGCCATTATCGTCAGCCGCAGTTCACCGTCGCCGTCAAAGGTCTTGATGTTATCGTTGATGAAAAAGACCTCAACGCCGTACTCCTTCAACAGGCGTGTATATTGAAGCGTATCCACCGTGTTTCGGGCAAAGCGGGATACCTCACGGGTGATAATCATATTGAATTTCCGCTGCCGGGCATCCTCTATCATCTGCATAAAACGCGGACGTTTTTCAGCAGATGTTCCCGTTATGCCCTCATCAATATACTGTGCTGTTAAAGTCCAATTAGGTCGTGCTTCTAATATAGGTTTATACCAATCTATTTGATTTTCCAAAGCAGATAGCTGTGCTTCGTGTTCAGTCGATACACGCGCATATATAGCTACATCTCGTTTTTTAAAATCAGAATTCAATCCATACATTACTTATTCTTGCCTTTCTGCTTTTCTTTTTTGTAACAAGTAAAATCGGCAATACAAACGTTATCCTTGTATTCTTGAAGGATGTTTCTAAACACATAGCCGGAGATTTCACCATCAAGATAAAGCTGCTCAATGAGTTTCAGTGCACCGAAAATATTGTTTTCTTTATCTGCTTTAATCATATCCGTTTTCAGGCACCTCCTCAACGATGCGATTTTTTAAATCGCGCACTTGACTTTCTCCAAATGGAATAATCTAGTCCATATCGCTGATGGCAAATATCACACATATGCAATTCGTCCTGAAAGATCTCTGCCCTTTCAATCCAATATGTTGGATCGTCGTAATAAACACTTGCGCATCGGCGGCATAAGCAAAGCTCGATATATGGAGAGCGATTCTTAAAATCATTCATTTATAAAGCCCTCCTTGCTTTGCGACAGAAGCAGTAATCCGCTTGTTTATGCGAAGAAACCTTTTGTTGATTGCATCCTTACTGGTGTGAAAAAATTTTGCAATTTCTGCCTGGCTATATCCATCGATATATAACAGCGTCAACAATTCTTTTTGCTGTACCGCAAGTTTGGAAATTGCGAGATACAGCATGCTGTTTTCTATTTCTTCAATCCACTCAAATCGACTGCACTCACTCATATCCATAGAACAAGTCGTCGAAGTTACAAACTTCTTATATAGGCCGTTTCTGCTTTCATCATTTTCCAATGAATCAATAGATTGGGTATGAATTGAAAAAATACGATTATTTCGATACTCTCGCAAATCTAATGCATATATTTCTTGTATCTGTTCATCGGTCATTCCAAGATCTTTAAACCTTTTTGCCTGTCCAACCTGTTTTCGTTCAAACTTTTTTCTTTCATATCCGTCATTCCAGCTCATAATGATCTCCTTTGATTTGAAAAATTTTAAAAATAATTAAAATTTTTCAAATCACGGATACTGAGCTATATAACAAAGCCAGCTGTATAGCACTTCAGAGCTTCCCTTCTAAATTCTTAGCCGGAAGCTCCTATTCAGTTTTCCTGTCCAAATAAAACAAGCCACCGGCAAAACAGACTTAGCCTGTGGCTATCTGTTTTGTCGGTGGCCTCTCATCTCTGTTTGCACAAGCTTGGTTTAACCAACCGAAACAATCAACGCATATGACCTGATAAGGATTTAAGGTGGCCCTGTTTCAGCCTGACCTTACCGTCGTTATGCTGTATTCAGTTTTCAATTTTTCTATCCGTCAGGTGCATATATATCTATGGTATCGTGACGCCTACTCTTTTGCACTCGGACAAACTTAATCATGCATTTGCTGCACTCATATTTGATTTTTCCGTCTGTGTTTTTGTACCCATAGTTTATCTTACCGCAGTTCGGGCAAAACATAGGGTATGGTTTCCACAGCTCGTCCATTGTATAATCACCTCGCTATATTTAATAACAAGCTAAAATATTTCTCAACGTGCATGACAACTTCTAACATTGTGACTCTATTATATCCGAACAAATGTTCGTGCGCAAGAGTTTTATTATTATAAAAATGAGTTGGGCGTTTTTACGCCCAACTCATTTTCAAGTACTATTTTCTTTCATAGCCGGCACTGATGTTTATAAAGGATTTGGTAAAACCACAGGCCCGGAACCTACACACATATTCACTTGTCGATCCACACATTCGATTATAGCCACTGCTTTTTCTGCAACAAGCAGTGGCTATTTTTTATTATTGATGCAACCGCCCTACGGAAAGATTCGAAGATATTGCATTTAATTAGGATTTAACTTATGAAACACGAAAATACGTGCCTACTAGATATGCCATATCCGACGGAGCGTCTACAAACAATAGCTATACCAAAGATAGCACAGCAACCTGTTAGTGGTGGATGCGGTCGCCCGATAGTGATCGGAAATGTGCCGCCTATGTCGATGTTGTTGGCGGCATCCATGCGGACGGCGAAGAAGCCAACAACGGTAACTGTGCTATCCGCCCCGCTATGTGAATCACTATAGATGGCTAAGTTAAGTGTTTATGTATATAAATCAATAAATCAGACAAATCGAATACTAATAGGGGGATATCCTTGAAAACATTCAATTCTAAAAAGCACTTACAAACACAAGTGCTTTTGGATGATTCGAGTGTAATTATAGGGTTGCAGAAAACGCAAATATATCAACGGTTTGCCGTCAATCGGCGAGAGGTATTTATTTTAAAACACACAAAGCGCAATCAATCTATATTACAATATAGAAGAGATCTTAAATTAAACGTCAGAGTTGTTTGCCGCTTCAGAAGTACCTCGGTCGAAGCATTTACACACCACAAACGGGCAGAAACAGTGCTTCAATACACGAGCGATTTTACCACTATCATTCTATTACTTTTGCTTGTAGCCCCAGTCAACATAGGTTTGCTCAACATAGATCGTATAAGGAGAAGTCAAAATGTCATCTCCTGTGCTGTGTACGCTAAACTGCGATATTGCTGACATAATGGCCTTTTCTTTGAACGGGATATGGATGCATTTTGCGGTTCCATTGGATATCCGCTCACTTAATGCCTTGGGCCACAGTTTAGATAGCTCTATGGGAGCGAGAATGTATTCGTAACCAACATAGGCAACGATAAGAGGTATTTCATAATAGTCCACGGCTTTTTCGATTTCAAAGTTTAACATTCCTCGATCCCAGGAAGTATCCCTCGAAATAATTATCAGCATATTTTTCGACGATCTCATTCGTTCGAGAAGGCGGTTTTGCAAAGTGCTAATTGTACTCGAATCTCGAACTTGATATGTTTTTTTGTGACTGTCACTGAATGTTAAGGTGTTGCTTTTATTTTTGTTCCACGCTTGCAACAACCCGTAATACTTCATATCGCTTCTTGTCGGATCAGTAGTGTCGTTTCCGTCAAAAGCTATATATGTTCCGTTTCTATATGCCATTCAATAACACTTCCTTATACATCGTGTATGGAAACCATGTTCTTCTCTTTGCTATAAACAACAACATTTAATTCTCCGTGTATTTTGTCACGGTTAAGTCTAAACATATTAACAATTATGTTCAAGGACTCACTTTGTGAAATATTAACACGCGAAAGTCCTGTTCCCATAAGCGGGAGATATGCAGGGTTACCTTGCCCATTTCTATCATAAAAAGAGATTAGAGACTGAATACACCCAACAAAATCTTCTTTTGAACATTGGGCATTTAAGTTTTCGTCAAACTCCGATAGTGCCAATAAATAATATGTTAGTCCATTGACCCCCGCAATAGGTAAAACGGTTCCTATAGGAAAACACTCGAGCTTTCCCTTTGACTTTTTCTTTTTGGTATATACTTTAGTGGGCCGCAACCCTTGATTAATGATGGCTTGGCCAATAATTTCATCCAACTTGGCTGTACTCACGCCATGTTTATTCATGTTCTTAATCCATTGTCCATGGATTGTTTTGGCTGATACAACCCCATCCCCCACAATGGTGTCAAAGCAGTTATTCACGGGTACGACAACTATCTTTTCGCCTTTGTTCTTTTGAGGAAAACCAATTTTGATTATGTCGCCATAAATTGCCTTAATTTTTCCCGTTCCATGTTCCCAAATGAGGGAACTCCTTTTAATAAACAAGGTTACTAAAGCAATAATTGCAGAGACTAAAATAATGGCAATAAGGATTAGTAATCTGATACATTTTGAAGTAATCCCCATATCATCCCACGAAACGAAGGTCAGCAAAAGAGTCCATAAACTAAACAGCAAACCTACAATTTTTACTCCTAAGGTTCCAATGTACCTCAAGTTAATTTTAACAAATGCGAACATCTGAATCACCCCATCTCATTTTTCAAAATACAGATATGTTTCTTCGTTACTAACCCCTATAATCTTCCTGGAAAATAGGCCACAGTATGACCCATTCTTACTCAAATAATCATCCAACTCTCCGATAGTTAAGAATACAGGTGAATTATACACCCGTAAGTATGTGGGAAGATATTCTGCTTGCTTTACTTTAATTGATGATGTTTTAACGCCCTTGGCTTGAGCAAAGCCGATCTCATAGGGGATCCACCAAGAATCCTTTGATTTTTCTGTTACAACACACAACAGATGCGAGGCATACTGTATTCCCTTGTGAATAGCATTAACAATACCATCTGGGTCATTATTCTTATCCGCCTCCTGCAATTCATTATCATACACATCCAAATATATGTTGTATCCAAAATCTTCTGTGATGTGTTTGCCTAATACTATTGCTGCATCGGTGTCTTCATCTTTGTGAGAAATAAAAAAACATATTTTGCTTCTGCCTTTATCCTGCCGGTTTATCAACGCATACACGGAATTTTCCCGTATTGCCTGTGCTATATTTATCCCAGATACCAAGTAAAACACCTCTTTACCCGATAATATCACATTTACGTCACATTTTCAATATAGTGGGTATGCATAAAATAAGGCATTGCGTTCAAGTTGTTTTTCATAATGAAATGGGGATAAGTTGTCTTTGGACTATAGACAACATTCCATATAGTTCAAACGGAAGGACAGTCACCTCCACCGGCCAGTCTGCGGGCTGACTTTTTATGCCACAAAATTAGGTTTGAAGATGGCAGGTGATAAGAAAAACATTCCCAAGGCAGTACCACTCGCCGAGACCCCCGCTCCCACAGTAGAAAATGTCGCCGCGCCGGAGCAGCCCGCTCCCGAGTCTGGCTGACCGATAAGGAGGCGGCCATGCCGGAACATGAGGGGCAGGCGGCACTCCTAAAAATGGGCGAGGCTGTACACGATCCCGACTATGCTTTTACCCACGTCGAGATAGAGAAGTTTGCCGCTCCGGAAGCTTCTGAGGCTGAAAAGAAACAGAAACAGCCGACCTCGGCAAGGTGGTAGGTTTGCCGCCGCCATTGACGAGGCGCGGCCAAGGAGGAGAGAAAGGCGGGAGATAAGGTGTTCATCAATAGTGCGAAACTGGAAAAGTATTTCGGCAAGGACAAGTCCCCGAAGGAAATGAAAGATAAGATCATTTCTCTGCTAGACTACTGGAAGGCCAAGCAGACGTTCGAACTTGGCAATCCCGAAAAGAAAACATATCTTGGAAAGTGGCTTTGGGCCTTTTTGTCCCGGGGTCTTTCGTTTTAAATCATATGTTTAGTTTAAGTTTTATAATGCTTAAATTCTTTATTTAATATAAGTCCCGCAATAATCAAAAATGCACTCACAATTAACATTGTAACAAACGAGGTGTACGACTTTTTGAAATCAAATTGCATAGCCGATATGTATAAAAACGGTAATGGCTTTTTAGTATATATAACTTGATTGGCTAATACATAGACCACATTGATTAATAAAGAAATTGTTATTGACTTGCTTACGAATGCCATAAAATAAGATAATGCAAACATAAAGAAAATCACTATAAGTAGCGGCTTTATCATTTCAATTGTTTTAGGAAACCAGTTAGATATACCACATAAAACTGCAACCGTATCTATCACATAAATTATAAATGGCAAGCTGATTTCAAATAACAAAACTTTTTTCCCGGAAAATAGCACTTCATTACCGGGAGATTCTAAAAACTCTCTTAATATAAAAATTGACCACCATGCTGAAAAAAGAGGAACTATTATTAATATAATACTGGCAATATTATATTCGACACTTGGATTTTTAGAGCGGTATTGATATAAAGAGAACAAGGGTAAAAATATATCTAATGCTATTATGGGAACCCAAAACAGTAACTTTAAGCTTTTAAGCAGCAAATATTCTTTCTTTAGCATTATACCTATATATTTCTTAATGCACATACATAACCATCCTCTAATGTAGGACTTACTTTTTTTAGCTTCTGATCATTATCTGATAAGATTTTTGTAAGCTTTATGCCATTCTCCTCAAATTGCTGTATGATATGGTAATCAGAATTTATTTTATTTATCTTATCCGTTTCAACAACATATATCTTTCCTGATGCAATATTTTTTATGTCTTCGCAGCTGCCGCTACTGACCACACTACCTGCATTCATGATGACAATTTTATCGCATAATGCTTCCACATCATCTACGATGTGCGTAGAAATTATAATTAACTTATCATTTTTAATTTTGTTGACTATATTTTTAAATCTTAATCTTTCTTCAGGATCCAAGCCCGCGGTCGGTTCATCAAAAATAACCACTTTGGGGTCTCCCATTATTGCCTGTGCAATGCCCAATCGTCGAACCATACCGCCAGATAGGGAACCTATTTTTGACATACGCTTTTCTTCTAGATTAACCAATTCTAAAACTTTATCTATATTGTAATTTTGAAAATTTTTAATATTGGCTATAAGTTCCAATCCTTCATATACTTTTAATTCACGAAACAATCCAAAGCTTTGAGGCAAATATCCTATATTGCTGCTAAAATCTTTGTTGTCTTTTATATCTATTCCATCGAAAGTTATCTTTCCGGAGGTTAGTGAATATAAGTTTGTGATACATCTTAATAAGGTGCTCTTTCCCGCGCCATTTGGTCCCAAAAGTGCATACACACCATTATCAAACTTATATGTAAATTCATTAACAGCCTTAAACTTACTAAAAATTTTTGATACGTTATTTATCTCAAGCATTTGTTTCACTCCTTAAACTATTTAAGAATTCTTCGGGCGTAGAAGTATTAGCATTATCGTAAATATATTTATTTAGCTCTTCTCTTACCTTTTCCTTGCCATATTTCTCTACAAGTGAATTGAGGTCGCCAACATACATATCCATATTTCTTTCTACATTTTTTTCAAAATTTTTTATATCATCAATGATAAGATAATATCCTGATTCATATAATTCTGTTTTTGAGCTATCAATTTTAAATAGGTCATATTGGAATCTTAAACGATCAAGGTATTTTAATTCCATTATATTGCCGTATATAGGTATTCTGCTTACTGCGAAATCGGGATGAAAGGGGATCATAATTACCGTATCAATTTTTTTGTCCCAAAGCGGACTGTTTATCAAATTGTTAGATTCATTTTTGATACCCTGTCCGAATTCTGGTAATTGAGATGTAGAACAATACGGATAAATATATTTAATTCCATTATATTCTTCACAAGCTATTAACCCGCTTATGAAGGTTGCTTCGTTAACTCTGCCTTTAAATAAACCCTTTTCTGTTTCTTTAAGATTGGAATAAATATTTGATTTTCCGCTGATTCTTACTGTGAAATCTTTTTCGTTTTCAATACTTGATAAATCGGAAAATCCGGCATGCGGATAATACTCAATTGTTCCTGATAAAAACACACCCTGTCTATTGGCGTAATTTTTCATGCTTGAACCAGTATATTCAACTATAATCTTGCTTAATTTCTGCTCATTGTTTTTTACCGTAAAGTAATCTGAATCCACCATATAGCTTAGTTTATTTTCGTTTTCATCAGTAATATTTGAAATCTTGTATCCATGATAAAGCGTAAACTTATATTCTGATAAGTCGGGATTATTTACAGTCATTATTACTTTAGCTTTTAAATTACGACCGATTTTTAAATCAATATCATATGAAACAATTTCAAAATCGGCTGCTTCATGCTTTCCTTTATGTTCATCATAATACTGCATTTCTTGACGTCCATAATACTCGGAGAAGTCTACTTTTGAAGAAGGTAGACAATATGTACCCAATGTTACACAGGCCAAGAAGATACATGCTAAACACCTTTTATATAATTTCTTTGGTCTATTTTTATATAAAGAAAAATATATAATGCTCAAACACATAAGAATCCAAAAGAAAACCTTAAACCACTTGTATTCAAGCAGCGAGTATCCAAAGTTGTTATTTTCAGCAAAAGAGGGGTCAATAGTTAGATTAAAGAAATCAAAAAATTTATATAAAGGAGAATCTACTAAAAATTTTGTTGGGTAATAACTTGCTAGGCATGAGCATAACAATAACGCTATATACGCTATAGTTCTCTCAAAGTTAAGTGATACAGCTAAGCCTATCAATATAGCAACCATATTTGTTAAAAAAGAGTAGAGAAATATTGCGAGAAATATATGAAGATAAAGAGATGGATAACTAAGACCTGACATCATGCATCCAATAGCAATTATTAAGAAAAACAATATCTCAGCAATGGCATTAATTAACATCATTACAACAAACTGATAAAAAACAATTTTGATGTTTCCGTTATTTATTGCGCAAAGACACTCTTGTGCTTTGTCTTTTTTTATCTTTATAAAAAATTCATATGATAAGAGCATAAATACCGCAAATAGTACCAAAGAGAACTGGAAGTAATACGAGAGCATTGTTATTCCGGATAAATGAGGTACAGCCAGTTCAATAAAAATTTGATATGCAGAAATCCCTATAAAAAACAATATTGTTGTAATTGACAGAAACTTTGTCCTAAAAAAAGTTTTTAAGATCAGCTTAAAAGTTTTCATAAGCATCCTCACCAAATACTATTATAATCTACAATCCAATAAGAGCAACATCCTATATAGCTCAACGCCAAGAAGTATATAGAATGTTGCTCCTCAATACTATTTATTCAATCAATTATCATAATAAATTCTTGCAGTTCCGGATACATCCCTTTCACTTTCAGGGCTTAATGCTAATCTGAAATGCCTACCATCGTTAAAATGTGAAGAATTAAAACGTTTTTTTACCGAATCATAATATGCCAGATCAGAGGTGCTCTTTGCTGTAGTTACAACCGTTTTTCCTGGAGAAATAAATAAACGGGAATCACTTACCCAGTTAAGGCCATATGACTTTCTATATTCGAATTGTGCCCTCAGCCTTTTACTGGAAACAGCATGACATTCTGTATCTCCACCTATGTATGCACCAGTAGCGTAATATGAATCTGAGTATGCACGTGAGCTCCCTTTATCCAAACTTATAGCGTTGCTCTTCGCATAAGCACATATTGTAACCGTTAATATAGTAAATACTGTTAAAAAAATGACAAAGATATTTTTCATAATTTTTTTCATTTTTCATACGTATACTCCTTTACTTGATTAAATATTTAAAGTATTTTATTGGCCGTACTTATAAATCTGCATTGGAATCGCCCCCTTAACAACTTAACTTCTGGCTTTATTATATTCCAAAAAATGTATGTTGTCAACATATATTTACAATACACCTATTTACAAAACACTTATTTGTGGTATATTTAATAGTAGTGGGGGGATTTCAATGAGTCAAGGCCAGGACAATTTTAAAAGAGGAACGGCGGAGTTGCTAATTTTATATCTACTTCAAGAAGAGGATTTATACGGATACCAAATAACAAAACTTTTTAATGATAAAAGTAATGGAATTTATAAAATGGTAGAAGGTTCCCTCTATCCAATTCTTTTTAGATTGGTCGAAGCAGGATATATAAGCGACTATGAAAAACTTGTAGGTGCTAAAAGGAAAAGACGATATTATCATTTGAAAGACTCGGGAAAAGTATATTTTCAACAGCTTTTAAGAGATTTTGATGAGATTTGTTTTGCAATAAATTCAATTTTAGATCGCGAGGTAACAATAAATGAAGAATAATTCTTTGGAGAAGGAAGTCAACAGATATTTAAAAGAGGTAAAAAGTAATTTGTTAATCTCTAAATCGAGAAAGAAATTTATTAAAACATTTAAAGATAGTGTTTATGAATACATAGAAACTAATCCGCTGGCAGATATAAAGAGCATTAAAGAAAATTTTGGAACACCCGATGAAATTGCTGCATCATTTGCAGCTAATATAAACTATCAAGAAATCAACAAACACACCCGCATATTTAATTGTTTCAGGTATTTTGATTATGCTCTTAATCGTAGTTGCTTATCTTTCTGCTGCACTTATAGATGTACACAGATCAGCTAATGGATTTGGCGTTATAACAATATCAGAAAACATTACGGAGGAAGATACAATATGAAACAAATCAAAAGTTTTATTTTGGCATTACTTTTAATTTTTACTTTTACATCTTATACTTTTGCTTCAAATCAAAATCAGCCTAACTTATCTCAAATTTATAAGAATAATGACGGCTCTTATATTATTGTAAACATCATTACCATCGAATCAAAAGATAGCTATAACGCTAACTCTTCTATGTCAACCAAAAGCGGCACAAAAAATTATAGTTTTTATAATTCAAAAAGTGAATTGCAGTGGATAGTATCTATTCACGGAACATTTAATTATAATGGTTCAACTTCTAATTGCATTAAATCCAGTACTTCTTCACAACTTATAAATAGCACTTGGAAAGTTAAAGAAGCTGTTGCATCAAGAAAAAATAATAGTGCTATAGGCGATTTTGTGGTTAAGCACTATATGTTAGGTGTTCCTGTACAGACAAAGGATGTACAATTGACTTTAACATGTAGTCCAAATGGAACTTTATCTTAATTATCAAAAAAATTATTCGTCATATAATAGTTCCCGCTTGTTAAAAAGCAGCTATTCTTATATGTTAAGAACAGCTGTTTTCTTTTACTTTTTGTTTGAGTTTGAATCGACAATTCGGGTAATAAACGCACAAGCACATAGTCACAGATTTTAAAAAAATCGAGATATAAAAAAGTCTTGTTCTCTTTAAGAAAAGGCAGATTGTCAAAGTTGAGTGTTCATAAAGTCAAATCCATTATTAATACTCGATATGTACAACCACGACTATCGCCCCACGGTTACAGCTCTGCCTTCCAATGCGTTTCTAAGCATTTCGCGATATTTTACTACAACCGGTTCAGGTTCTATAATTTCTATATCTCCATTGAATTGAAAAACCCACGCAAAAAACGTTTGACTTACAGACACCTCTGCAACGGCCTCAAAGTGTTCGCAATCCACTGGTGATGTTTTCACCTCATCTCCAAACCTATCTATGACATAATTCATCATATCGTTATTACAAAACAGCGTAACCGTTTCTTTTTGACCATCATACATATCGAATACCTGTCTGGTGAAGTCAGCCAAGTTGAAGTCCCTAGGTCTTTCTACCGCATCATCAGATAGAATGTCTACCTCTTTCATCCGGTCAACTCGAAATGATACGATTTTATTATGCTTGTCGCTATACCCAACAACATAATAATGATCTTCATTCCAAACCAAATAGTAGGGTGAAAAAATGTAACGCTCTCCCGCATTCTTAGGAACTTCTTTGCGATACTGATCATAATGGAAATACTTAAACGTAATCTTTTTGCAACGATTAATAGCGGTGTTTATGTTATCAACCAAATAGTAGATTTGTTCATTTATCGGCTTTACACGCTCCGAAATGTACAAATTCCGTTTTAGCTCCATCGACTGATACCTACTGCTCATTTGTGAGAGCTTTTCAACAAGTTCAGTGCTTTTCTTTACAGTAATGAACTTAGATGACTCCACTGCATCAATCAATAACTTCAGCTCAGGCAATGTGAACAAGTGGCTGCTTAAAGAATATCGCATTTCACGACTGCGTTCTTCTTCAACATCAATACCTATGTCACGAAGTTTTTCAATATCTCCGGGTATCGTCTTTCTATCACAAACAATACCATTATCTTTTAAGTATGCAAGAATATCCGCCGTCGTAACATAATGTTCTGCATCAGTACTCTGCCATAAGCATTGCAAAACATATAACAGCCTGCTTTTTGCAGCTTTATTCATTTTACTCATCCCACCTTATTGTTTTGATGTCATATCTTTTAAGTGGCTAACAATATAGCTGCTTTCATTTATATAACGATCCCTTACTAATGCGACTTGCCTATTAATTTGTAATATAAGCATATCACAATTATAACACCTTTACAAGCTGATCTAATATGCTCACTCCATCTGCCGATGAAGTGAACTTTGACATGTTGTTGTTTAGGTCATACCCATACTCAGCATCATATATGTGCTTTTTGCTGTCGTAAGTGCATCTTTCAATAGAACAATACGTTTGATTGATTTTTTCAACAGTCGCTTCATTTTTGTGAGATTAACAGACGAAAGGAAGAAGAGTCCACCCCACCCGTTTTCCCACACGTATGTCAAGCACACAACAAAAATTAATCTCTGCAAAAGCAGAAATCCCAAGCTATCAAGAATTTCTGATAGCACGGAATTTCTGCTTTTGTGTACTACATCCTATTCAAATTTGATTGACGCTCGCCGAAAAATACCCGTCATGATCTGGTACTTCCCAGAAGTTATGGCTACCAACATTCTTTTTGACCTGTCTTCATTTGTACGAAGTGTGCAATAACATGGTTGAACATAGTATCGTCAAAGTTTTTCCCAGAGAATACGTCATTACATATTTCCGTTAGCCAATTAATATCTTTGGATGGAAGTTTGTCCTGCAATAAATGAAGCATTTCTGAAATATTGGTCTGAAGGTCTTGCGTTTCAGCTGCGAGATAACCGGCATCTTCTGGTTCCGTCAGCAACTCAATCGATTTGGAGTAGATCCATAGCCCTTCGGCAATATCCCCAATAGAAGGTTCTTCGGCCTCTACGGTGGTCCTTTCCGTCAAAATATATTTTCTCGCAAAGCAGTCGAGCATCTGTGCCGTCACGTCCACCGGATATGGGACCATCTGCTTTTCACGCAATGAATAGTTTTCTGACTTAATCGTTTTTTTGACATCAGCGATCATCTGTCGTGAGATCTGCAACGCCATAGGGTTTATTTCTTCAAGATCATTTGCAAACAATATCACCAGATAGTCAAACGGAGCTTCAGAAAACGCAATACTGCCCAGAAGCCATTCGGTTAAATTGCTTTCCGATGTCATATCAAAATCATCAACTACGATTGGATAATATCTCAATATGCCAATAGTGTAAATCTTATCAGGAAAATGAATCGAGTACTTGGACGCTAATTTCGAAAATCCCTTTTCTGCGATTCTTCTCTCATCCCGGCAATGCCCTTCATACCAGTCCTTGATATGATATTTATCAAAGTATTTGCTTGGCATGTGTTCAAGATAATAGCAGCAGCACATAGTAAGTCGCTTGATGTTTCGCTCTTCCATTGCACAAAGAACCCGCTGCCTTTCCTGAACATCAAAGTCTGCCGCAACCTCTGAAAAGTAGTTTTGCATCAGTACAAGCTCACTTTGCGCCGCTCTGAGATTTACCATAGGCAGCAGCCGCTTCTGCTCATCTCTGGTGAGAATCCACGCAAACTGATTAAAAAAGTTTTGTACGCTTTGGAAGTATTCTCCTTTTTCCCTTTTCGATCCCTCCGGCATCGCAGCTTTTTTCTCAAACGGACGGTTCTCTTCGGGATATCGCTTTTCTCCTGTGGTCATCTGAGCAAGCTCTTCATGGAGCCGACCGACTTCTCTGGCTAAGCCTCCTAATGGTTTTCCGCTCAGGAGCTTATCCATGCAGGCACAGCACTTATCGGCAAGCAGACATATCTTCTCTCTCACACTAAACCAATAATCCAACCATTCGGTTACGGTATCAAATTCGTAATTGCTCATAATTGTCTTATTCCATAACGATGTCAGGCTTTGATGGAACATAATCACAATGTTTCGAATGGGCATTTCCTTGTGTGCATCGTCGGGAATAGGATAAGCCGAAAGCAGATCAACCGTCGGCTTGAGCGCATCTGCACAGTACAAATCAAAAATAGGTAAGGCTTTGCAAAGGAATTTCAGCCTTGAGACGCTCTGCTCATTCCCCATTTTGATATTGCGTAATCGAAGGATATATTCAACGTGAATCGCATTTTTTTCGGAATCAACAAATATCCTGTGTGATCTTGTCCGCTGCTTGAGGTACGTAAGAATGCTCTTAAGATTTCGTTCCACAAATTCCATATATTTCTCTCTGTTCCCGCAGTAAGAGAGATACATCAGCGTAGAAATGCACTCCAGCGTCAATTTTTCCGGCTCGCTCCAAAGATCGTCCAGAGAAAATCCAGCCGATACATTCCACTTCGGATTGATGTTATAGATCCACTCAGAAATGGAGGCATAGGACGTGATGTCCTCTATTCCGTCAAAACGAAGGGTGCGCAGTTTCCTATATAGACAATCGCAGAAAATATAGACATACGTCTCCTGCAAACGACAGGTGGGAATACGCTCCCGCAATCGGCAAAGATATTCTATATTCTTATTATCCGGAAAAGTTTCCCGCATTTTGTCCAGCGTATCCATCGACACACCGAAATCCTCGAATACAGCAAATGGGCACATTTCGGTCGATATAAGGAAAAGTCCACCGTGGGCATCTGCATCGTCAAACGCGACCCGGTTGGAAAGGAAATACTGCATCACACACCCTGAAAAAAGCCCCTGTATTGCAGAAGTATAGTTCGAAAGGTCTTTTTCATCCCATAGACTATCGACCGCATCGCGGAAAAACGTCTCTTTGTTTAGGGTAAACTCCGGCAGATGAGAAAACAGTATCGGTAAATCCGCTTTGTCCGCCATTTTCATAACTGAAATGGCGGTATTGTCAATTGGTAGGAATTCATGCAGCCTCTCAACAACATGCTTTGACCGAATGGGATGCAACCCCTCAATATACCCGCTCTCTTCATTTACATGCACAAGAAACTCGGATTCCATACTTTTTAAGAGTTCCCCAAAATCAGAGCCAGAGTCTTCTGTCTCGTTTGAACAAAGGTTAACAACAGAAAGCCTAACTCCGCAAATATCTGCAAAACACACTTTGCGTAGAATTTCGCATTTTGCTCTTCCAGAAGACGACCGTCCAATTTCGGATATTTGTGTGCCAATTCTTTCTGCCATCATTTCGCCATGCGTGAGCAGATAAACATACTCGATAAGCAACTGTTTTTCCGCAACTTTCTTCCATGCGCCCCGCCAGTCTGTTATACTCGGATGAAGCTGCTTCGCCTCTTTGAATCGATGAAACAGCTCGAAAGCTTCCTTTTCCTCCAGGACCGGCTTAATAACGTTTACGGATTGAATGTTGCTCAAATCGCCGCTATAATGATACCAATCGATCTCCCGCGATGTAACGATCAATTTATAGTGACAACGCAATTCAGACTGCAGTAACGAGGTAAGCCGATTCCATTGACAGAAATGCTGATCCAGATTATCAATCAGAATCAAAACCTTTTCACCAAGTTGAATTCTCGCTTTGAAGTATTGGACGATATTTCCAAGTTCCTTGACCTCATCACAACACAGCAACTGGTATGGGATATATTCATCCCGGAGAAGATACGCTGCCCGCAGGGCCAGCGTAGTTTTTCCCTGTCCGCTGGAAGCCTTCATAACCGTAACTGTGTTTTCACCGACGGAATAGATCACTTCTTTCTCTAAACCCGGTCGTTCGATTGGAAAGCCGCTTACGATATCTGCCGGCGTTGCTTTCTTTCCCTCATAAAAGCTGCGTCCTCCGTCAAGGCCCGCCTTCGTGTAATCCAGCTTTCGGACCCAGCTATGTGCAGGATTCTGAGGCCCCTTGCTGATGTCTATTCGGACTGATTGGATCTGAGCATCCACTTCTGCTTTGGTTACGTAGGATCGCTGCTCCATTTTTTCAAAGCAAAGAATTTTTATGCTATTTGCAAACAGAGAAATATTGTCTGTCGTGATCTCGTAGGTTTGCACCAAAGTTTTTTCAATTGCAGCAGCTAGTGCCGATTTTTCAACTTTCTTAAACGACAACCGTGAAATGAACTGATCAAAATCATACAGGCTCCAATTCCAAGATGGGTTGTTCCACCTGATATCGGAGATCACCTGCTTCCAATAGATGCGCGATTTTTCGTCAAGATTGGAAAAGAACAGCTTGCTCAGATTACCGGTCGCAACAGGAAAATCATAAACCAACTGAAACTTTCTTGCTGGATCTATCAAATAGGCTTCCAGGAAATTCTTAAGCACGCCAGCTAAAAAGCTAGCATCCTGTTTATTGATAGAATATTTCAGCTGTATATGAGTGATATCACTGCTATCATTTTCCTGTTTAATATAATCAATATCTTCGATTCCCTCAAGTTGAAAAGAAATGTTCGGGCTCGATGACGAAAGAATTAAGTAGCAAGAATACAAAAATTGATACGAGTAGCCTCTGAGTGCGATTTGTCCGCCATCTCTGGAAGCATTTAATTCCTGAATATTGGCTTTTGGAGCTGCAACTTTTTTGCCTTTCTTGTTTTTTCCCTTTCCCACATTCATCACCTTTCAATTTCTTATTATAAATGTGCAAGTTCAGCTAATCAGCACACATCAAATTTTCCAGTTCAAAACATTAAAAATTCCATTTCTACCGAAAAGTTAATGGTATTCAACAATTTCATAGTTTTATAACAAATGAAACAACTTAGATACTATATTAAAATTAAAAGAAAATCACAGGTTTCTTTCGGCAACTGTTATTATTGTAACGGGAGTATCCTTGAGATAATTATAAATTTTCAATATGCTTTTAGTAGATTTGCCAATCTCCGTAAAAGGCGATGCCGCAAGTTCGGCTCAAATCAGGAGCATTAATTTCCGTATTTATCGCTGCTCTGTATGCCGCCTCCACATTTATGATTGGAGATATATTACCTTTACCAATTTCTCGACTGGTAAACACCTCTCTGAAACCAGGGCTATCATAGCCAATCATACGAGAATAGGTGCACTCTTTCAAAAGTATCAGCTCAGCAAATGCATCTTTGTTCGGAGTATGCTTAATAAGCCCTTCCAGAAAGCCAATGTTCCTATGGGCATTGATCAGCAAAGCAGCCAATTCCTTGCCCCTTAATACATGTGCCCATGCATTAAGGGGCAAGGAGTAAAAGAGTAAAATTTAAGGCTGTTTTTTCCGATCCTAACTTGCTTAATATAATTACCCGTGTAGGGCAACATCACATATGCCTCAATAACTAAAAGTCATCCTCAGTATATCATCGATATAGAGAATAGGAAAGCACTATTTCCGGATTTATTAAATATCAGGAAATAGTGCCATAAAAATCAGGAATAGAGTTCCATGAATTAGACACATAAAGGCAAAAATGCAAATCTCTGTTTTGAATGTTCGCAAAACATTCACATATTACAAGAAATCTGCTATGTGTCGGCAAGCACCGTCTTTGTGATGCTATGGTACTTTCCAGGAATACTCCCACACCTTTTTCATCTCAAATGACGTAATAACTAAAATACGAATTCAAAACTATCAATGATCGAATCACATACTTTCACTTCAGTACTTTTTCGTTCACTTTGGTATGTGGAAAACACTATTTTAGGAAATTTAGCAACAACCCATAGCTTTATAAACCAACTCTCGGATGTTGTGCCAGTCCCGTACAAGATTGTTTTTCCCTCTCTATTAAAAAGCACTAACGGAGACTGCAGATCTATATTGTTTTTGTCAATAAACCTTTTAGCTAATATGCTTATCTGCTCATCCAAAGATTTTTCAGTATTTAAAACATTAAAAAAAGATATTGTTATTGCACCATTGCCGTTAGGATTATACAAAAGAAGGTTGTCCATATCTTCCTCGGCACACCAGTTGTTGGGTAACAAATAATTTAAATATTCATTATGATTACGCATCGTTCATTTTACCTCTAATCATACAATTTGAGTACACCTGTCCATTTTCCACCAAACTGCTGGCTTGCGGCTGATGTATACCTGTTGAGCTGGTTCAATCCTCGGGCAATAGCTTGTGGATTGTTAGGTTTTAATTCATATATAATACGATTGTTAAAATCTATTCCATCAACCCTACAGCCAGGTGCAATTGTTTGTTCTTTTAACACTCCAGGTCCATAATCCATCTGTTTGTGCATTGCTTGACCTTTTTGAACCGCTGCTCTTACTTTCGGATTCTGTGTACCTTTACCTGTTGGTGTGCTTGTCGGTGTTTGTGATTTGGACATCATGTATCCGCCAGCACCACCTAACACGGCACCACCAGCGGTTGCCGCAACGGTTCCCCAATTACCCCTTGAATTAAACTCTTTTGCAGAACTTGAAGCGGATGCCGCCGACATGACAGCCATTCCATAAACTGTTGCCGACCCTATAAATGCTCCAGCGGCAACAGTGGACGCCGTTGTGGCTGCAGCAACGCCACTGCCAACTGCGGCTATCGCCCCCACTGCAGCGGCAAAACCGCCTGCTGTGACAACAGTTGCTACTGCACATGCCGCAACTGCTACAGCACCAAGTGCCCAATGCCACCACGCTTCTCCAGTAGGGTCAGCGTTGTTTACTGGATTATTTCCGCAATATGCGAACAAATTCATACCAGTCATATCACTACCGGTAGTCAACTGATTATCCGCATTGATAAATCTCTTAACCGCCGGATCATAATATCTGCTCTGGAGATAATACAACCCCGTTTCAGAGTCGTAATAATATCCACGATAGCGAAGCGGGTTGACGTTGGCAATGTGGGTTGAATCTGTAATCGCCGCACCGTTGGCATCGGTGACAGAAATCACATTGCCCCAAGCGTCATAGTTGTAGTTGGCAACAACCGCACCTGCACCGTCGTAAATGCGAATAACATCTCCGCGCCAGTTGCAGACAAAGTAGTAGTCGGTTGTAGTGCTGCCGTTCTTGTGGCGAACACCAGAGGGGTTGCCGTCGGCATCATAGAAGAACCACAGCTCTGTCGTGCCGAACTTCTCATACTGCAAGGTGTTTCCGACATAGTAGTACTCGTGCTTAACACCGTTGACGGTCTTTGATGTTCTCAGCCCGTCCACATCGTAGGTGTAGTTTGCAGTTATGCCGTTGCCGCTGAGCGTCGCCAGCTGTCTGCCGTTCTGCCAAGTGAGAGTGTACCCTCTGTAAGACAGCGGATTGCCTATCTCATCATAGGTAATAGCCTGACCGTCATAGGAGGTCAGCTTGTCCTTCCAGTTGGTGTCGTCATAGCCGTAATTTACCGTCTTTGTTGCCGTGACACCGTCAAGGCTGCCCCATGTCAGAGGATAAGTTGTGACAGACAGAATGTTTCCGCCGTTGTCATAAGTATACACTTCCGTGCAGTTTTTGACAAGGTCATCTGCACGAACCAGCTGATTCAATTCGTCATAAGCGAACTGCTGCTGTTTGGTATATGCCGTCTCTGCGGTCTTGTGGCGGCGCGAAATCTCAGTAATATTTCCGTTGGCGTCATAGGTGTAACCATAGATATATTCGCTGATATGCTCCCAGCCAATCTTCGTGGTGCGTGAATTGTTTCCGCGGTCTGACATCCAATAAACATACTGATGGTCTATCGGCGTAGTGGTATTGATAACTGTTCTGTTGCGGCGAAGGATGGAATCATAAGAATATGTCGCAGTCTTGCCCGAGGGATACGTATACTTCGATGCAAGATTGTCCTTGCCGTAATCGAATTTTTCGGTCATGCTTACTCCACCCGCAGATGAAGTAAACTTTGACACGTTGTTGTTCATGTCATATCCGTACTCGGCGTCATAGATGCGCTTTTTGCTGCCGTTAAGTACGCTCTGTCGAACAAGTCTGCCTGTTGAATCATAAGTATACAGGAAACGCTGATTATTTACAAGGTCTTCATGGGAATACAAGTTGCCTGTCGAATCATAGTTCCATGTAAAGTTCTTCGTGCCGTTCTGCGATATCGAAGTCATGTTGCCATATTCGTCATATGCGTAATCAACATAATCTCCGTTACCGTATGTTACTCGCTTGAGCTCTCCGCTGTTATTCGCTCCATAGGTGTTTGTGCAGAGTACCTGCGAGCCGACTTTCGTCTGTGTAACATTGCCGAAGTTGTCATAGACAAACGAGTAATTGAAACCGTTGTGGGATATCGTATTCAGGCGATACTTGTTGTAGGTATAGTTGTTCTGTATAGTCTGACCGTTTGAAAGTGTCTGAGAAACAGATGTCACGGCGTCGGTATTGGCATCATAAGTATAGTTGGTTACATTGCCCTTTTTGTCCGTGTAAGAAGTGAGCGTACCCTTGGAATTATCGTAAACATACGATTCGGTTCGACCGTCCTGGTCGGTAGTAGCTGACACGAACGCTCCATTGGATGTATACGACGCACCTGTTTCAATATACACTGTCTCGCTGCCCTTAACGGTAAGAGCGGTGGGATTGCCGTTGTTATCATAGGTATAGCAGTACTTAGTTCCGGACTGACTCGTCGCCTGAGTCATATTGTGCCTTGAATCGTAAGTATATGTATAGCTATACCCTTTGGCATCAATCGACTTCGTAAGATTGTTATTGGTATACTCCATCGAGGATTTCTGCTGAGCGTTTGCCTTGACGGAGATCATATTGCCGTCCTTGTCATATGTATATGACGGTGCTTCATCGCGTACAAGCTGAATATTATCGAACCAAGTATTGTTCGACTGCCTGTAGTTAATGAGATAGATTTTCATCGATGTCGGTGTTTTGGATGCCGTCGGATTCGCATCATCCCTTAGGGTAAAGGCACCCATGATATACTGCCAACCCATAACGGAGCTGTTATATTTAAACCACTTCAGGCAACTCGTTCCATCACTATACACAATCTTTGCGGCAAGACTGACCTTGTTGTTCTCATTACTTCCGCCAACCGGATTTGCATAGACCCAGCCGCTAAGAATATATGTATCATCAAGATTTTGTGCGGTAGCTCCGCCAAAATACAGTTCCTGATTCATTTCCTTAGGAACCGTTGCAATGCTGCCGAATCGGAATGCATGTCCGGAATCCTTCGAATGAGCATTATCAACGGAATCGGTAGCATCGGTAAGATATCCGTTCCAATCTTCAGGAAGATATGCACCGTTTGATGCCTTTGAATAGCGTTCAAACGAAGAGTTATTTATCATATTGAACGGGCCTGCGCTTGCACCTTCTTCAAGCTGCATTCCGTCAAACCATGCCTTACCTGTAGCGTCACGAACCATTATGTTACATCTAACGCTTGTAGCATTGGAGGGAACAGAGAATGAAACCGTGAGTCTCTGCCAACCATTATTGATGTTTGTGTCAGTTGTTCCTATAAGTGCTTCGGAAACAGTGTCGACCGTACTACCGTCAGGAAGCCAATATGTTGCAAGTAGCTGCGCACCATACGGAACATTTGCGTCTCTCGGGACTATATTCTCCGTCTTGACCCAAGCTGAGAAAGTATATGTTGTTCCCGCCTTGAACTGTCCCGAGTTTAATGTCTGATAGGCTCTTGCTCCGGCTCTGTCGGAAAATGTCTTGCTGTTAATGTAGTAGCTCCATCGGCCATAGAGCTGTTGAAGTCCTGTAACAAAGCTATCATAATCTGCGGTACCGTTCCACTGAGCTTTAGTCCATGAACTTCCAGTATCCGCGCTACCGTCACGAAGATAGTTCCTGACATATTGACCGCCAGACATCGACTTACTCAAGCGGTTAAGCTGCTTTATATTGCTTGCATTGCTGTTCGGATTCGAAGCAGTGTATTCCGCGGCAGAAGCTGCAAGTGTTTTGCCATAGCAAGTGGCTTCTGAGCATACCGTTCTGCCGGCGTTGTCGAACTTCACCGTCGTATAGATATCATCGTTGTTGCCAAACACGCCATCCTTGCCCGAAGAACGTATAACGGTCTGTCCATATTGTGAGTAATCGAAAGTAATTGTCTGACCAGTCGAACCATTGGCGCTCTCAACAACTTTCGAAACTCGTTTACCGTTCTTCAAAGGTGTATATGTAAACTGAAGCTTATACCCATCGGGAGATGTGACAGAAGTCATTGCTCTGTCGCTGTCATATGTAAAGGTCGTTGTTTCACCGTCGGGATATGTTATGCTGAGCAGCAAGCCCGAGCTCCAGTTGTATCTGGTCACTCTTCCCGCGCTATCGGTTATACTCTGAACTGCGAGATTATCAGGAGTCGGAGAAATAGTTAAAGCATGATCCGCCCCATCAGTCACTTTCCAGATTTTGGGATCAGTCGACGATGCATAGTAGTTCGCTATCTGATTGCTGTTGCTGTCAAGAGAACGTGCAAATGCTCCCGCAACATTGAACCACATCACATTTCCCTTATCATCGGATATTTTGTAGTAATTATTGTTGTTTGTCTTCGGAACAGTAAGGGTCAACCCCATACCGTCCTCATCTATCATTGTACCGTCACTCTTTTTGTAGAAGTAGTGCTCCGTTCCATCACCATCAATATATACATATGGATATGTCGCCTGTGCAGATGTTGACAGACCGAATTTTGATGACGGAAGAAGCTGCTGCTGACAGCTAAGCATCCAGCCATGACCTCTGTATGGCATAACGGTACCAAAGCCCTCTCCTGCCATGTAGTTGTTAAAAACATGGTAAATAGATGCCGGAGCGCGACTGCCAGGTGTTGTTGTATCACCGTGAGTGAAGACAAGGTTGCCGGAGAATTCACAGATAGAAGCAGTACCGGCTCTTCCAGCGCTGATGTCTGTATAGCTCCAATACGACTCAAGGCCCTTGTTTGATCTGAATGTTATGGAAAGTATCGGATATCCATCCGTGCTCTGCGAGTATTTCTCTCCATAAAGCCAAAGATAATTACATGACAAATTGTATGTTGAACCGTTTTCTATTGATGATCTAAACAGGAATCCGTAATTGGGGAACGAGGTGTTTTCATACCACCGTTTTACAATAGAGGTGACATTCCATTTACGAGTCTCCCACTGATCCCCGCCGGCTTTGAGAATTTCAAAATCTGCTGTTGTTGATTCAAAGCTCGGTTTTGTGTTCCATGTTACAGTTTTCTTATTCCAACTACTTGTTACCGCATGTACTTCTATTGCGGCATCTGGAGTTGTATTTGAATATGCGTCGCACTTTATCTGTGCAGCATAAAGCTGTGCATCGATAACAACATCTCCACGGTTTAAAGACGGCAAATCAAAGCGAAGCAGTCCCTGACACTTTCCTATGCCGGAGGACTCTTTACCAACCATTATCATCGGACCATGCCAGTAATTTGTAGTCGGCTTTCCGGAAGCAACATAAACCGAATCCATTGCTGTGTTTGACTGCTCTGTCTGTATTGCGGGGTCAATAGTAACAGGGAATGTCCTGTCACTGCTATTTATCCATTCGGCATCCGCAGTTACAGTAATCTCATACTTCTTTTTATTTTTTGAACTAATACTGTAGTTCACATTGTCTGAATACTCGTAGTTTGCATCGAGCATAAACGGCTTAGGAAGGACAAACACAGTTTTTCCCGTGTTGACATCTTTCGCGTATATACAGCCGTCATCTTCCAATGTGAGCGCAAGATCTTTTACATCGATTTCAAAGCTATACTGATAGTTGCTCTGCGCAGACTTTATTACAATATTTTCCTTGACTCCCGATCCATTAACTATGTACTCTATATTTGTATCGGGAAGAATGTTTTCATAATATATCTTTTGACTGGCCTTGCTAGCTGCGGTTAAGTCCTCGATTTTAGCTTTCTTCTCCTGCTTCATTGACGAGTTGTTCTTCTTCGTTTTGTTAAGCAAAGAAAGGCTGACCGAGTAATCGCCCATTTTTATGCTGACAAGTTTTTTCTGGTTTGAATTCTTTGCAAACTTCACCCTAAACTTATTGCTTTTGGTTGCATATCCATTAAAGTTTGAAAGCTCATCATTCTCATTGTCTGATGTTTCAAGTGTATTATCTATCTCCTGCCACTTACCAGCACTATCCTGATAAAGAACAGGATCTTTGTACACAGCAGCCTTTATTGTTCCGTCGCTCATCTTAAAATACTTGGTGTTGCTGCTGTCACGACGATCTACATCTTCTCCTATTACTATTGGGTCTTCCTCTTCCTGAGATACTTCAGTAGAATACCCGCTTTCCTCAAACTTTTCACTTTCTGTTTCAATTGTTTCGGCAAAAGTTGACATTGGGGCAACTTGAACAACCACAAGTATTGACAAAATTATGGCTATCAGTTTTGTTACGACTTTTGTCTTTTTCATTACCAAATCTCCTCTCTTTTTACAGCATTCACTACATCACACTTACTATTAACCCTACGCTCTCACCTCATTTCCAAATGGTTTTATATCGTCTCTCCCAACTGATAAAATCTATCAGTTCAATACATTTTTATAGTGTCTTAAAACCGCCTTTGGTTACAAAAAAATATGCACAAACTATCATTCGACAAGTTGTGCACATTTCACATTTTATTTTTGTCCCCTATGTCATAAATCAATACGACAATTTTGGCAATATATTTAAGTACAATTATGCATTTTCACCAGTCCTTTTTTAATACCTTCACCAACATTATTTTTGCACATTTATTGCTCATTTCCACAATTTATAGTATAATAAATCCATACGATTGTCTTAGCCTTCAATATCGGCAAATTCATCGCGTCAAGGCAGGCATTCGTTTCCGGCATTGATGTTCAACCGAAGTATCGTTGTACCGGAATAATTACGTAGGGGATGATTTTAATTGGTTATCGGAGAGAAAGATGAAATTACAGAGGAATGCAAGCAGCTTTGGAATCTTTATAAAGAGTACATAATAAGCTTTTGCAAATTCAAGCTAAAAGACACACCTGACTATGTTGAAGACTGTGTTCAAGATGTGTTTATGGCATTACTTGAAGCCAGGCGATCCGGAACAGAAATAAAGAGTCCCAAGGCGTGGCTTACTACTGTTGCAAACAATAAAATAAAAATGGAATACAAAAACAGAAAAAGAGAATCCGAACATATAAATAAAATAATACATTATAAAACCACTGTGGAAATTTTCACTCTTGATATGCACGATTTTTCAGAAATTTCCGATGAGCTTATTTCCGAGATGAAAGACAGCATATTAAATCAACTCAAATTTGATGAGCAATCTATAATTATTGACTTCTATGTAAAGCACATGAAAGTAAAAGATATCGCTGCCAAACACGGGCTTTCCGAGACAAATGTCAAGCAAAAGCTTTTCAGAGCGCGAAAAAAGATAATGCATTTGTCAAATGAAGAAATTGAAAAACATAAATTTTAAAAATTTTTGTAACCTTTTTGAAATTCGTACACTATATAAACAAGGAGGAAATCAATATGACAAATAGTGAATTCATGAATATTTTGAATGACGACTCACTCGAACTCACAGTAGAAGAGCTCGAAAATATAATTGAAGAAGAACTGCAAAAGGACGAATCCGAAATGGATCCGGATCTTATAGAATACTGCCTGTACTATATCAGCAAAGCGGAGACAGAAGGCGGCAAGGAGAAAAAAGCCGACATCGCAGGCAATGACAAAATCGCAGAACCGCCTGCTGCCGACAAGCTAAAAAAGTCACGCTTCAACGGCAAGCTAAAGAACCTGCTGATAATAGCCGCCACTATCGCACTGCTGCTCGTCATCACCGGAATTGCGACTATTGCCACAGACAAAGAAATCAAAAACAGCGCCATTACCTTTTACGAAAATCGTATAAGAGTTCATTTCGATAAATCCAAAGAGAATGATGGAATACTTGGGACTGGGATTGCCGAGGAACTGAAAAAGCACGATATCTTGGACCTAAAACTGCCGGCAATGTTTTTATCAAGCGACTGCATCTATGACAATATATTTGAGGACAATATCGATGGTCTTAAGGTCACATCATTTTCATACCGAGCAAACAATTTATCCGGTAAAGTATCTATCCGAAAGTTTTATTCTAATGAATCCGTTTTACCGATTGATTTTAATAATACTACCAGTTATAGCAAAGTTGAGGAATTATCAGTAAACGGTTTGACCGTTTTTGTAATAGAGCAAGAAAATTTTTGTTCTATTGCCTATCAGGATAACCTAACTCAGTACATGATGTATTTGAATACCAATTTTGCAAATACAGTAGAAATCGCAAAGACCATATCGGTCGCGGAGGTTCAATGATGAGAAAAGTTATTTCTATATTTCTTTTTATGGCTTTCATCTTGTTGTCATTGCAAATTGTTGCCGCGGGGGATGAACAACACCAGTCAGAGATTCAACAAAGTACAGAAGAATCTATTGTTGAAACAGCTGAAGGATTAAACAATCTTGAAGGCAACGCTAAAAGTTCAGATTTTTTTTGGTCAACATTTCTTAGGTTGGAAAAAACAAGCAATGGGCAACTTATCATAACTGGATACACAGAAGGCACAAGCGAAGTAACAAAGTGCGGATTTACATATATAAAATTACAGAGACTTGTCAACGGAAAGTGGACAGATTACACTGAATATTGCTATTACGATTTGTATAGTAATTCTAGTACTAAATATTTCAAGGTATATGTCTCCCCTCCAAATGGGTACTCATATAAAGCTATCTGTGAACATTATGCAGAAAAGCCTTTGTTAGGAATACTTAAAAGCAAGCAAAAACTGCCTAACACTACAACGACAATAAATCTCTAAAACAGTCGGCACCACATTAAGGTTGAGCCCTTAACGTGGTGCCTTTTTGTTGGTTTGTTTCTTAAAGAGTGACCTACTAATAAAAAATAATCTCTTGGCATAGCCCTTAAAAGGCGTGTGCCAAGAGATTAATTACATTACACTATTATTACTTGTATTTCATAACGAAACAAAAGCACATCAATACACGGTTAGGGTAAATACGTTCGGCGTTACATACTACACGTTGTCAACCTTAACGCCAACATCATAATCGACCGTTCCGGACGCAAACTTTCGCCGTATAACCCAAGTCAGAGTATCACCGTTATCGATATAACTTATAACTCCTTCATTATCCGGAGTATATGTTATTGTCGCGCCATTAGCTCTACATTTTTATTAACTTTTCGCTATCGATATTAGCCGGGCGTACAACAGTGGTATGCGGGGTCGAAAAAACTGTTGTCCTCCTTTTAATCAGCATACTACTTCAAGTTGTTTTTTAATCAACTAGCCCATTGGAATCACACCCTTTTTTTAAATATAACAACAGTTGAACAACTCAAACAATTTACTCAAACCATTTTCAAAGTACTAAAATATTTCAATTCTTACCATAACATTGTGTTCGCAGGCAGAGGGCGATATTCTCGCCCCCTGTCGCTACACAATATAGGTATAGGATGGAGGTATCATTTTCTAGGTCGCACCCAAGTTAGTCATAAACTATAAATGGTCAGTGCGACATTCCACAAAAGGCACAGCAAATAGATTGATTATATGTAACAGCTTATGCAACGCTGTAGAGAAAAAGTCAAAAAATTTATCCTTTGATATAACATTCTATTATATAGTGTACAAAAATGAAAAAGGTTACACTTTTTATTAAAAAAATCTGCAAAATAGCACTGATTTTTGCCTTTTATTCGCAAAATCGAAATACAATTAGAAAGTTGCTCATTCACCATGTAATCGGCAGATGAGCAACTAAAGACGCATTAGTATTCAGGTACTCCATATCCGAGAATCTGATACTCTCCAATCGGTCTATGAGATGTCGTGCATTTGTCGCTTAAATTTCCCTCAATCGTGTAAACATATCCATTCTCAACTTTCCACACAATGCCTGTATGATCAGCTCGTCCATCCTGTTGACCCGATTGCCCTTGTTTATCCCAATCATAAAATATTATCATGCCGGGAAGAGGTTCCGCAGATCCTTCAAGCCACTGTCCACGATCTTTGAACCATTGAACTCCATTAACACAGCTGGCATACTTTGGAATAATACCTGTTTCAATATATCCGCACTCATTGGCACACCAACTGACAAAGCATGCACACCACTCAACCCGGCTGTTGAAACCATACCAAGACCAATATGGTCTACCGCCAACATTGCCCACCTGCGAGAGCGCAACCGCTACAATCTGATTATCTTCTCCGCTTGTACCGTATAAAACCGATGACCACAAAGAATTGTTTTCATCACTTAACAACTCATCCAGATATTCTCGTTGTTCCTGATTAAATCCATATTTTGATGCCATATCATATGCTGTCTTGTGCGAGACAGTAATATATAAATATGTTCTTCTTTCTGTGTTTTTTATTTGAACTATATTTCCGTTTCCGTCATCAGTTTCTGTTATAACCGTTTCAAGCTTGTCCTCTGTTCGTGATGATATGTTGTTCATATCCCAAAAAATAGTCTTCAGAAGTTTCTTCTTGGCATCATTCATCGTTACAACCTCCTGGGGATTGTCAGGATCAGTATTAACTTTAACAGAATATACCGCGAGAACCTCTTTCCAAACAGCACGGCTTCCCTTCATTTCGAGAACATCATAAGAAGACTTATCTCGTATGCTCATAAGCTTATCATCATAATCGGAATTGATCTCATGAACAACGGTCTGTATTGTTTGCCCCGTACCGGTATCTTCTCCTGCAAAGAAAATTCCAAACACCGAACCGAGGAGCAAAGCACTTAGGCAAATAACAACTATAGCAACAACTGCCACCCAACCCCCCGCTGCAATGGCAGCAACTAAACTTTTTATTGTTGATATCGTTGCCTTTACTGTTTTAACGGTTGCTTTTGTCGCAGTTTTAACGCCTATTGCTACTGCTTTAGTAATAGTCTTTGCAATTTGTACAGTTTTTTTCGTCACCTTTGAAGAAACAGTTGCTGTTTTCCGCGTTGTTTCTGCGACTTGTTTTGTGTCATTAGCAGTTATCTTAAATTTTCTTATCGGTTTTTGAGAGGACTTTGTTATCTTTGCATCTTTAACTATTCTATTTTTTGAAGCCTTGTCAATCCTCTTTCTTGTTGACGCAGACCTCTTAATCGTCCCTCCGTCGTCACCTTTCTCTTTTTTATTGTCAGCTCTGACCGCTTGTTTTTCAACGGCCTTTTTGCCCCTCTTTTCTTCTAACTCTTTTATTTGGGTTTTGATGTTACTCTTAGTGACATCAAAACCGTTTCGTCCGCTTTTATTGAGTTTATGCACTCCATCCATGGCAACTTCTTCTGCTTTTTGTTCAACTTGGTTAGTGGCATACTCCACTTCAGTGTTTTTACTTGTTCCAGCATATCGAAGCGACTCATCTCTTGTAGATAAGTATGATTGTTTTATATGCTGTCCTGCTATAAGGGCTCTGTCAATAGTTTTAACCCTGCCCTCGACAGCATTCCTTGTCTTTATATCTGCCATTAAAACACCTCCATATTCGGACACAAAGTATAATTGGCGAGTGTTATACTTCCTCGCCCGGTTTTGTAGTCATTAACTTATATAATTTTGTGTTTTTGGGGAATTTGTTGGCAAACGGGATAAGACTTGAACCTACTTTTATTAGCCCGTGTCCTGCGCCTACATTGGTTATATAAGAAAGCTGATTGTCAGAAATATTCAAGAGCTTTGCAAGCTCGATACGATCAGTAGGTGCCTGATTAAGCATAATGATAAATTCGGAGTTCGCCAACATTGTTCTTGCCGTATGGCTCTGAAGAAGATCATCCACATTCTGTGTAATACCAGTTGCATAAGCACCGTACTTGCGAACACGCTTCCAAAGAGTAAAAAGAAAGTTTGCACTATACTCGTGCTGAAACAGCAGATATATCTCATCAATAAAGATAAAAGTATTCTTGCCCTTGGCACGATTTGCTGTAATGCGGTTAAGTATAGAATCAAGAACCACTAGCATACCTATTGGCATAAGCTGCTTACCCAGGTCAAGAATATCATAGCAAATCAGACGATTATCAGTATCCACATTTGTTCTCTTGGCAAAAGTATTGAGAGAACCATTGGTAAACAATTCAATCGAAAGGGCAATTTCCTGAGCCTCGGGTTCAGGCTGTTTTATGAGTTCAGCTCTGAAATCCTGTAAGGTAGGAACTGCCCCGGTGTAGTCATTCTGTTGATAGTTTCGGTAAACAGCTGCCGTGCAGCGATCAATAATGGACTTCTGTACCGCGCCCAGATTGCTCCCGCCTATAAGCTGCTCACACAAAGACATTATGAACTCTGATTTAAGAATAACAGGATTCGCACCATCGCCATATTCTCTTGTCATATCCATTGCGTTTATGTGGGTCGGAGAAGTCGCAGAGATGTTTATGATTTCACCGCCCAGCGCCCTTACAAGAGGAGCATATTCTCGCTCCGGGTCTATGATAATAACATCTGCATCGCCTGCAAGAACCTGATTGAGGATTTCGCCCTTTGCAGTAAAAGACTTACCGCCACCGGATACGCCCAGGATAAACTCATTACCGTTAAGGAGCTGCCTACGGTCAGCAACAATCATATTCTTTGAAATGACATTCTGTCCATAGTAAATTCCGTTTGTATGCTGAACATCCTGTACGCGAAACGGGATAAAGACAGCAAGGCTTTCTGTCGTGAGGGTTCGAAAAGAATCGATTTTACGAACACCAAAAGGCAGTGCCGTGTTAAGTCCGTCGAGCTGTTGAAACTTCAATATACCGAACTGACACATATGTCTTCTTGCTGTTGTAAGTAAAGCCTCTGTATCATTGTCGAGCTGTTCTTTCGTGTCAGCAGTATGAACCATTGTAAGAACTGCAAACATCATTCGCTGATCTCGAGTGGTTAGATCATCCAAGAATTCCTTCATTTCCTTGCGCTGCTGCTCAATATCGTAAGGAAGCTGTGCAGAGAAGTTGTTGTTAGCATTCTGACGACGCTGCCAATTAGTCGCATTGGTCTCTACACCGAGCAATCTATTTTCAGCTTCTCTAACAGCCTCGTCAGTGGGAACTGGAACAACATCAATAGACATCATTAAATTGCGGTTTAGATCTGTCAATTCGGCAACCATACTGTCCTTGATATATGAAGCGTATTCTTTAAGAAACAGCACTCTTCCATAGCGCTCACCAATTTTAAAGTAATCTCTTTCTATCTCCATTGAGTCAGGACATATAAAATCCTTGAAATCATGTCCCTTTTTGCGGGTTTCTTTGATATCAAAATAGAAATCCGTTTCTTCGCCTGTACGATAGAAATCGTGAAAAATACGTAACCTTTCGTCTGGTTCCAGTTCTATGCATTTGCTTCCAAGGCGGCCAAAATGAGTAATAAGTTCTGCACCGACACGAGCAAAATAGTTTCTTGCCTCTTCAACACTTTTCTTATTTACGGAAATCGTAATGTATTTTTCCTGAGTAATAGCATTTGTGTCTATCGCTTTTTCCAGAAGCATACTGTTATACTCCTTTCGATACTCATCAAGGGCATCTCCTGTCAAAGGGATAAGAATGTTTTTCTCAAAATCAACACGATTTAGTCTGCGATTATTAATAGTAATCTTCGTTGTTGCACCGCTGTCAAAGCTATTAAGTAGTTCGGAATATTCGAGAAACATGGCCTCTTTGTCCTCACGACTGGCAACAGCATAATTAATATCGGTAAACTTATAAGTCTTAGAAAACTTGTCATCTCCGACCTGAAAAACACCATCATCATATATTTTTCTGATTGGTATAACATTCTGAACTCCATTAGGAATAAGGAATCGTTCCTTGTCCTGCTTAAATAAATTTTTCAAAGTTTTAATCATTTCAGTACCTCCTTCTTCTATCCTACATAAGGCTTCATCAATTCAAAATAAATATTAGTGGAATGGAAACAAAGTCTTTTTGGAATTAAAACTTCACTCTTAATCCAAGCCCACATAAACTTCTCCGCCGTCATTCCATTATATTTAACAAATCCAAGGAGAGCGAACGGAGCAGCTCCAAAAATACACATCCATGACACGGTCTCCGTTCCTACATACGGTCTCAGCAAAAAATATATTCCTACCGCTACACCGCAAGCCAATATGGAAAAAATGAACTGTCTTAAAGACAGTCCAAAGAACATTGCTTCTGTGTAATTTCTGATTTCCCTGTTAATTTTAACTTCCAAAATAACACCTCCTATGTATTCGGGAATAAAAACCGTTCTTCGTTTCAAGAAACTTTTCACTCTAAGTTTGAGTAAAATTGTCTTCTATATTAAAGCATCACAATACACTTGTCTTTAGCAAGAATAAAGGCGCAGCCGTAATATTCTTAATTTACGATACCAGTGAATATACATTATAATCCCATCATCTCCCGGATAATGCGGTCACTCATCTTTACACTACCTACAAGAATTAGCATATTAAATATCAGCTCACCAATATAACTCCACACTTGTGTAACTGCTGCCACACTATCATCTACTACCGGTGGAGAAGAAGCAAAAAGAGAGAATATAATACATGCCAGGGCAATAGCAGCCCCCTCTAAACAAACGGCACAGTAACTTCTTATAAATGATTTGCCCACATTCTGTGATGGTTCTCCGGCAAAGGTAGACAGAGGAATTGGCGCAAGTGCTGTATACATATAAAGCTTAAAAAATCGTCCATACACGGTCATAATCAGAATAAATGACATCACCATGATAAACAGTCCACCAATAAGCGTTACTGCCCATAACGGAATAGATTCAAAGAAACTACAATTTTCAATCGCAGTTACCATTTCTGTCGGCAAAACTGTTTTCTGAGTCTCGCTAAATCCCGCCGTGCCCATAATTGTCGATATAGCTCCCTGCGCAATATCAAATAATGAAAGCATTAGCTCCATTCCATAAGTAATTGCCCCCTTTGCAAGAGCAAAACGAACAAACAACTTCATTGCATGTTCCGGCTTTTTGACATCCGTAAATGATCCGCAAGTCTTTACCACTCCGGCAACGAAGAACAAAACAAGAAGGGCAAGCCCTATAGACTGCACCGCACCATTAATGTCAACAATTACGTCCCATATCTTGCCGCCTCTAAAGCTTTGCGGAGTCATAGTAATAAGCGCCCATATTTCGGATAATTTATCGTTCCATGTTTCAAGTGCATTTTCAAGATTTTGTACAATCCAATTGTCGCTCAAATAAAAGCACCTCCTTCTATAGAATCAGGAGTACATCTAAAAGATGTGCTCCTGTAGTTAAAATATCAGCTTGTTATGAGGTTCAGTATTTCTTTCGCAAAAGTGATGATAACTCCACCCGCAAGAGTAAGGAATCCGTTTGCTCGCTGAGATGGATCATGGGACTTCAGGGAAAGTCCCACCTGAACAACACCAAAGCCAAGCAAAATAAGACCTACTGCACGAATTAATCCAAAAATAAATCCGGACAGATTATTAATAACCACAATCGGATCATTTGCCGCAAATGCCGTAACTGAAGCACCAAATATAAGTGTCGCAATAACAACAACCATACAATAGAGTCGGTAGCATTTTTTGATCTTACCAGATATAGAAAGTTTGGTAGTATGTTCTTTCGTTTTCTTAATGATATTCATATTAATTGCCTCCATAATTTCAAAAATTATTTCGGGCTAAAGTCCTCATCGGACAGTAGCTCATAAGTGGTTTCCAGTACCTCCGTATCCGGCAGAGTATCGGGATCGAGGTACTGCACCTCAATGGTCGCAACATTACTTGTGACCTTGCCGTGCTGATAGACGCCGCCTTTTCCATCGGCAGTCAGGTCAACGGCAGGGTGCTTGAGAATGTCGTATTTTAAGTCCATCACGGGGAGTTCCCCTCGGATGAACAGAATGGCGTAGCGGTTATCAAGCATACGAACCTCATCGGGAGTCAGAAGCTCTCGACCGCTGATCTGATAGTTGGTGGAATAGTTTCCGCTTCGCCCGGAACTCTTTCCGTAAGTGTTCGTGTCGATGGTTTCCTTGCCCAGCAATTCGCTCACATATTTGTGGGTGGATTGCTCGTTGCCGCCCAAGTAGAGGAACTCATCGCAGTTGCCGACGATGGATTCCCACTGCTTTTCAAACAGTGCCTTGAGCTGTGCCAAGTTCTGAAGAATGATGGACACAAACACGCCACGGGAACGCATAACGGAAAGGATCTTATCGAAGTCGTCCGGCAGACTGACATTGGCGAACTCGTCCATTAGGAAGTGAACGGGAATCGGCAGTGCGCCGCCGTGAATATGGTCAGCGGAAAAGAAAAGCTGCTGAAATAGCTGGGTATAAAGGATGCTGACCAAGAAATTGAAGCTCGAATCGTTGTCCGGGATAATAGCGAACAATGCCACTTTCTTTTCGCCCATAGAAGCAAGGTCAAGCTCATCGGTACAGGTCAGTGCCGCCAAGCTCTCCAAGTTGAACTTTTCAAGCCTTGCGGCAAGGGTGATCTGAATGGATTTCAGGGTCTTTGCCGAACCGGTGTGGTAAGACCGATAGTATTTCAGAGCGATGTGGTCGGGTCTGTCCAACTCCAAGTCGGAAAACAGGCAGTCCAGCGGTGAAGGTTGAGGATCTTCCTCATCGTCGATGGAAGCAGCTTGTAGCATCTCCATAACCATTGCAAAGTTCTGCTCATCCTCCGGTGCTTCGTAGTGAAGATAATAGACGAGAGCAGACAGTAGCATTGAAGCCGATGTATCCCAAAAAGGGTCGTTACTTTGTGACCCCTTTGGCGTTGTGCTCTTGAACAAATTTGTCACAAACCGTTGCACATCGTTGTCCGAATGGAAATAGACAAACGGGTTGTAGCAGTGGCTCTTTTCCATTGAAATCAGGTCGAGAACCCTGATCTCATAGTCCTTTTTCTCCAGCAGATTTCCCACATCCCGGACGATCTCGCCTTTCGGATCGAGGATCACGAAGCTGGTGTTAGCCTGCATCAGATTCGGCTTACAGTAAAAGCGTGTCTTACCGGCACCGGAGCCACCGCAGACAAGGGTATTCAGGTTGCGGCGGTGTTTCTTGCCGTTGAGTCCGATACGGACTGCCTGCGTCATCAGCTTGTTTTCGGACGGTGGGTTCTGCCGGTATTTCTTGTCCACGGCTTTGGCATTGCCCCATTTTGCGCTGCCGTGTTCCTCTCGGCGTCGGTAGTTCCTGCGTGTAGAGAAGTAGATGCCGATGCCCATTCCATAGCAGAGAAGCAAAACGAGGACAGTTTTTAGGCTGTCCTCGCATAGTTCAATATGGAATGGGTTGTTGAACGCTGTTAATAGGCTCGGCAGTATTTCCGGCAATCCTCCTTTTACAGAGGGTGCAATCAGAAGTGCCAGCCATACGACCGGGATAATACCGATGACGGAAAGAATAATCGGCAGGATGCCGAGTACGGCGAGAATGATGGAGGTCTGTCTGTCGTTATCTCGATTCACGACAGGAGCAGTCCTTTCTTTCCACTACCTTGAACTTTTTCTTTGGGGCATACCCGACCTTGATGATAAGATCATCCACGGCATTGGTGGATTTACCCTCACTCATCAGTTCGGTTTTGGTATCGTTCAAAGCTCGAATCACTACGCCGTGTTCATAATCGTCCAAGGCGATGTGATAGCGTTCCTCTTTCATCGCTCACACCTCATCTTTCCTGATCTTTGCTTCGGTCTGCTCGGCGACGGTAGATTTCCTCCGACACACGGGAGCCGATCTCGCTCATCGCAGAACGGGTCTTGGAAAGCTCCGCACGAATTTCCTTGGGGGATTTGCCCGCCAGCTCCTCCGGGATACGGTCAATGGCGAAGTTCTTCACCTCCACGCCGAACTTACGGCAGAGCATATAGCCGACACATACAGCGGAGAAGCCCATATCCCTGCGGCTGTATGCTTCACAGTTCATCGCAAGCTGAGCGTGACCAAGCTCCTGTGCCACGCACTGGCAGAGAGCAACGCTGTCCCCGATGTCCCGCTTGATATAAAGCGTCTGATCCTCGTTCTTATAGAACGCCCTCATATTAGGAGAAGGCAGCTCCTCCACAGTGCTCACATCAATGGGAGCCGTGTCGAGCATAATGGCAACGAGCTTTCGGGGGTCACGGTCAAGGGTAGGTGCGGCAGGTTTCTTGCCGCTGGTCTGCGCCACATCGAACACCTTCTTCACATTGTAGGCAATGCCGGTAGAGCCATCGTTCTTGGCGTACTCCACGGGTTCGAGAATGGACAGGCTCTTGGCACCTTTATTGACCTTCACGCCGTCCTCCTGCCAATCACGAAAATCCTTGAGCTGAGTCGCCTGCGGCTGCTGCTTATAAATGAGCAGAGCGTTGGCGGCAGAGTAGCGATCCATTCGTGCCTGTGTGTCCAGATAGCCCCGGAACTTTTCAGGGGCATTGACGATCTCGGTCGCCGCATCGTCGATCATCTGATATACGGCGTCCTTCTCCGCCTTTTTCTTGGCGACGTATTCCTCCGGAGAAAGCTGCGGTCTTTCCGCAGCGCCGGACTTCTTGGGATTGAAATTGTTGGTCACAGTTGATTACCTCTCTTTCGGTTTTTTGGTTCTTTTCGGTTGACGGTGAACCGTCTGTCGGGACGGTTCGGGTGCTTTCGGTCTTTCTTTGGCAATCGAAGGCTCGGTGCGGTCTGCTTCCTTATCAGCCTTTACAGCAGCCTTGTAGCGTTCCAGCTTTTCCCGCACGGAAGGCTTTTTGTCTGCCTGCTTTGCTGTACCCCGGTCAGCATTTGAACCTCCAATCGTTGAGCTTCGCTCGGACGGAGGGCTTTTTTCCGTCTTTGCGACCGTAGGGTTTTCGTGGGACTGACCTTCTTTCTGCAAGGGTTTTCCCATTGCTTCTTCCACAATGATCTCGCCCTTCGTTTTCGTCGGCACTTCCTGTGCCACGGCTTCACGGTCAGCCTTGTCCTGCTCCGCCTGCGTGATAACGCCAGCCTTATCGACCTTACCGATCTCAAAGCGTTCCACGATGCGCTGGATTTTGGAAGCGTCCTCCGCACGGGCGATAATATCCACGGGTACATCATCTCCCTTGGCGCTCTTATCTCTCAGGACACAATAGAGAACGCCATAGCGCTTTGCCTGTTTGGTGAACTGTGCCAAGTCCTTGTTCGGGATAGAAAAGACTTTCAGTTCCTTGCCGGACTTGATCATATTGGTGAGCCGTGCCTTGCCTTTGGTCTGCTGTTCCTGCTTCAGCACAGACACGAGAAGCAGGGCGACATTTTTTGCCGCCGAGCCTGTAAGTTTTGCGGCGACCTCAAAGCCTTCAAGCGAGAGCCTGACGACCTGTTCAGCCGCATCACCGCTGTTGTTCATAATTGCGGTTCTCCTTTCGTTTTGATTTTTCTTCCTCTATCCGGACTGCATCCACCTTTTCCTCGATGACCTTGGAACGGACGGCGATGTCCTGACAGAGCTTGACCTCCTTGCGAAGTTCTTTCAGCTTCTCGGAAAGATGTGAGATACTTGCCTTTGCCAGTGACAGCTCTGCATCTGTGATATTCACTTTTCGTATTTCATTTCGGAGGTGCGTTCTGTCGGCAGTTAAGGTCTTGATCTGTTCCTCAACCGAGTGCTGATATGAAAAAAGCTGCTCGTCTGTACCGATGTGGTGCTTGCCGAGCAGCGTGACTTGTTTGGTGAGTTCATCTATCTTCATCAGATCTTCTTTGAAAAGATAGTGAACTCGTGCGTGATTCTGTTGTCCTGCCTTGTACTTTGGCAGATAGCCGAGCCGGTAGCAGTAGTAGAGATACAGTCCATGCAGACCTCCGACTTCACCGATTTTGTCGTTCCGTGTTCGGAGCCGGTATTGCTTTGGTCGGTAGGTCTTCGGCTGGAACGGCTCAAAGTCAATGTTGTCACGGTTTTCAATGAGTCGCTGGGTTATTCGTTCCTTGGTATATTCCTCACCGAGTCGGTTCAGTCGGAGGGGGCGTTCATCGTCCTTTCCCTTAATTGTCCAATACTTTCGTTTGGGATTGGAACCGAGGGTGCATCCCATTTCAGAGAGGTGGTATTCAAGCTGCCGAAGATTGTGGCTCATTGCAATGGCTTCATCCAAAGCGGCACGGGCAAGATTATAGCGTGTGGGCATTCCGGCTTTATCCTTTTGAGTCAGATACTTTGCATCGGGATAACGCTCCGGTTCCTTGATCGTGCTGATACCGTACTTTTCACAAATGCGGTCAGCTTCCTTATAGAACTTAAACCACGAGGTATCCCGGCAACGCTTCCCATCGATAAAGGAAACAGAGTTGATGACAAAGTGGCAGTGCAGATGCTCCGTATTCAGATGGGTCGTCACCAGCACCTGATATTTCTTGCCCCAAACGGAATTTGCGAACTCCATTCCGATATGTTGGGCAAGCTCCGGTGTGATGTCAGTCTCCTTAAAGCTAAGATAACCGTGATAGGCTTGGATGCCGTCTGTCTTGTCGAACTGTTCCTTGACAGTGACAAACTGCTCACGGGCAATAGCCGGAGTGCAGTTGATCCCCTCACAGAATAATTCCTGTTCGGTTTTCTCGCCGTTTTTTACATAGTTGACAACATCACGAAGCGCCTGATAATCTGCATTGCTGTACTTGGATTTTGCCTTCGTGGTTTTCTCAGGATTGGAAGCGTAGTCGAGAACGGTTGCAAGGCGAACCGTGACCGGCCACAGCTTACTTACTGCCATTTCAGGTTGCTCTCACCGGGACGGAGAAACTGGCGCTCCACATCTGCCTGAAACTTGTGCAGGCGCTCCAGCTCGCTATTCAGCTTCTGTGTGTCGATAAAGCCGAGGGCGTTTGCCTTGACGGAGATCTGATGGATGTTATTGCCGATGGCGGAGAACTCTCGCATCGCATCATAAAAACAGTCGTCGGGCTTCTCCTTCGGCTCATAACCACGGAGCAACAATCGGACGAGCGCCGCTTCAGGCAGGCAGGCTTTCTTGGCTTTTTTCTGCAAATCCTGCGCTTCGTCACGGGAAAACCAAAACTGCTTCTTGATCGTTCTTTTCATAAATGGACTTCATCCTTTCTCTTGAAATATGTGGTGCTTCTTGCACGGGGTATTAGGGGGTCCCCCTAACGAGGACTTTTTGCGGCGCTTTGAAAAGCGGAGTAAAAAGGCACTGCTCGTTAAGATAATACAGAGCGTTCAGGGGAACCCCGTTATCGTTGAAATCAGCGTTCTTTGTCCGCCCTGACTGGCTTAAAAGGTACGGCTATGATCTCGTTGTTGACTCGCATAAAGCGTTCGGGATACTTGAATTTCTCACGGTACTTCTCCGCAAGGTCAGGTGGGAGGGATTGGAACTTCTCAGCTTCAAAGGGCGCATAGACAATGAAAAACTTCCCACAAATGATGTCCTGCATCTCACGGGAGTGCTCATCATAAACCGCCCGATTCGGGGTCAGTCCGTTGACCTTGCCCTCCTCATTGCAGATGATGGCGACCTCATCTTCAAATGGCATATATTCCTCAATATCGCCGCCGACAACCTCCTGCATTGCCTCCAAGGTGTCGTCGATCTCAATCATCCTGGGGTACTTGTTCGGCTCCACAAGCAGAACGGAAACCTTTCCGTCGCTTGCTTTCGCCGGCTCCTTGCAGAACGATTTGTCGAAAGAAATCGACTTGAACCCGATACTGTCTACGAAGTAGAAGCCGGGATTAAGGGTGTCGCTCTCACTGATTTCAACTACATCCGACACGGAAAGAGAGCGCCCTTTGCAGTCTGCGGGATGGTCAATATTGAATTTCTCATAGATGGTTTCAAGGGAATTGCAATCGAGCTTTCCATCATAAACTCGGTCATAGAGGGCGGGATCTACCGTCTTGGAGTGCTGAAATCGTTCAAGGGTATCCAGCCCCAAGAAGCGGACACGGTTGTCATCCCGGTCTGTGTTGATCTGATAAATACTGAACTCAGTCATCGTTCATTCGTCCTTTCTCTGGCTTTATTGCGGTGGATACCGAGTTGCAAACAAAGAAAGTCATTGTAGTCCTTGCCGCAGGGCGGAGGGCTGTCAATGACTT
>OJNI01000164.1_pt1 | contig 47285 bp, 49 predicted proteins | sample 1597441 | NCBI WGS metagenome assembly OJNI01 (sample SAMEA2452131, study PRJEB22498) | human gut metagenome | reverse complement strand
GATGAGGAAAAAATCCAAAAAATTAGAAAAAATGGAGTAAAAATAGAATGCTGGGCATCTAACTGTTTATCCATTGCTCCTCAAAGAAATATTACTAAAAAGGTAGAAAAAGGAGAACTATAATAATGAAAAAACTAATTGCAATAATTATTTCACTTTTAAATATTCTACAAGCTTCTAATGTGAAATCTTTTGCTGAATGTGAGGTTCCTTCAGTATCGGCTAAAAAGTTGGATTTTGAAGAAACTACCTATTATAAGACTAAGTGGGTTACTCAGAAATTTAAAGATAAAACTGTAGAAATAGTTAGATATGAAGCGACTAATGATATAAAAGATAAGTTAGACGAAAAAATAAAAGATGCCTGGGGAGAGCTGATAAGATCATGGAATTCAAAAGCAGGTCCGGAAGCTGTGGTTTATTTGGGTCTGAGAATGTGGGAAATCATAAAGAACATAAATGTAACGGACTCCGAAGCGCTTAAGAAACAGCTTGAGAAATTAAAAGAAGAATTTAAAAAAGAAGGTTACATAAAAGTCCCACTGACGGACGGAGAAAAGTTAGAAGCGATAGAAGGTGGAAAAGCCAAAGCTGGAATAGCAACAGGTATTTCATTAGGATTAGGATCTACGCTTGGGCTGGCAGTAGGTGCAAAGATGGGTTCGTTTATAGCGAACCTAGCTATAGCGTCAGGTGGGACAGGTGCTGCTGTTGCGACTGCTGCTGGAGCAGAAACTGCGGCTGTTGGTGCTGTTACTGCTACTAGTGCTGTTACTGGAGGTGCTATTGCTGTAGTTAGTGCGCCTATAGCGGTGGGGGCTGTGCTTGGTTTTGCTGTGGCGACTTACTTGAGTGTGAACATTTACAATTGCTTTTTTTCAGAAAAAGATGCAGAAAATGCACGAATAGGAATCGATAAATATGCGAACTTGAAAAAGTCGGTATCCAAATCTGTTTGCGACCATGACTGGATGGGCAACAATCTTCTGATAATGTCGACGACGAAAGAGCCCGGATGCAGTAATGTTGCTACGACTTTTGAAGATGTAGAGGGTGTGAAATACAAAATATCTAAAAAGAACCTGGACAATGCATTTGCGAAACTGGAATGTGATTTAATAGGTGCTCCATTAGAAGACTGTAAAGAACGGGCACTAAGGAGCATCGAATGTTTATGGAAAAACTTAGACGATGTAAAAGAATGTGATAACGTTGCGAATATTTACTGTAATGGATATAAGGGAGAATTTGCAGATAGATTTGTAGACAAAGAAACAAAATTTCTAACAAATAGCAATGAGGGAAAGTAATATTGAAAAAAACTAATTACGATAATATTGACTGTAGCGACTGTATGCAACATTACATTTACAAATCCTATTAATGCAGACTACCAAAATTCAAAAGAATATGGGGTAGTGATAAAATGTAAAAAAGATAACTTTGATTTTATCGAGTGCATGACTTGGCCACAGGATTATAAAGATGAAAATGCTCAGCTTACTAAAAAAGCTGGATAAACGACACATTCTATTGCACAAAAAATAGTTTTTGTAGTAGACATTTTGGAAAAGAAGTATTATACTTTAGGTGACGACAATAAAGAAGATTATAATAGGGAGTGAAAAAAATATGTTAAACAAAAAGATAGTTAATTTACTAAATGACCAGGTAAACAAAGAATTTTATTCGGCTTATTTATACTTAGATATTTCAAATTATTATGAGTCTAAGGGACTTTCTGGTTTTGCGAATTGGTATATGGTTCAGGCGCAAGAGGAACGCGATCATGCAATGCTTTTCTATAAATATCTTCAAAATAATGGAGAGAGTGTTATCCTTGAAGCTATATCAAAACCAGATAAGGCTTTTAAAGATAATATTGATCCGTTAAAAGTAGGGCTTGAGCATGAGGAATATGTTACATCGTTGATAAATGACATTTATGCTACAGCGAATGAAATAAAAGATTTTAGAACCATGCAATTTTTAGATTGGTTCATAAAAGAGCAAGGTGAAGAGGAAACTAATGCAAATGACCTTATTGCGAAGATGGAACTGTTTGGTTCTGACCCAAAAGGTTTGTACATGCTTAACCAAGAACTTCAATCTAGAATATACTCAGCGCCTTCATTAGTGTTATAAAAAAAATCCACCAGCTTCTTACTTGGTGGATTTTTTTAAAGCTTATTTGTATACTTTGGGGCACTTAGTTTTATTTACAATATATTTCTATTGCTTTGCTTATAAATGCCGACAAACCAGGTTTTACTTTATCGATATTTTCGGCAAAACGCGTATCTTGAACATATAATTCACCAAGACATCTTAAAATATCGTTGTTGCAACTGTAACAATTTTCAGAAATATATTTTTTCCATTCATCTACGACAGTTTGTGCTTGAGTAGAGTTTTCACCATATTTCATAGTGTTACTAAATTTTTTAAATATAGCAACCATACCGCTGTTTACTTTATCCCAATCGTTTTGGCTGTAAGTTGAAGTTTTTTTCTCAAATTCCCTGTAACTTTCAGACTGAGAGTAAAGCTCTGAAGCTTCTTGCGCATACTGTTTCTGAAGGCTTTCTATTTGTTGTGAATCAAATTCGTTGAAGTCCATACTTACATCTCCTTTCAATATTTTATCAATAAGATTGATAAGTCTTTCGAGCCTTTTTTTCTTTAAAGACAACAATTCTTTATGACTTTTTAAAGCTTTTTCTTTATCAAAAAGGGGACTATTGATGATGGATTTTATGTCTTTTAATGAAAAGTCGAGCTCCTTGAAAAATAAAATTTGCTGTAAAGTTTCAAGATCACTATCTGAATAAAGCCTGTAGCCAACAGGAGAAACATTACTAGGCTTAAATAGGCCTATTTTATCGTAATAGTGAAGCATACGTATGCTAACCCCTGTTAATTTAGCAACTTGATTTACAGTTTTAATAGTACCATCACCTCTATCCTTTTTAATCCAGAGCTAATAACCTGTGCCGGCAAAAGGTTTTAAATTAGCTCTAAATAAATGATAAACCCTAACGTAATGTTAGGGTCAATACTTTTTTAAGAATTTTTTACATAATAAATATTTTCGAGTTGATTTGTTGCCACGGCATCGTGACCATCCACACCTGGTTGTCCTTTTTTGCCAGCAAATAGCCAGTAGTTAGGATTGGCTCGTCCTGCACGTCCACCCTTGCCGCCTTTACCTCCAAGTAAAATGCAAAGTTCATCAACAGAAACTTTTACTTCGGATCGGAATACGTATACCGCCGGGCTTCCATCTGCACCATTACCGCCATTGCCGCCGTGTCCTGTAAAAAATGGAATATGCCACAGCTTGCCCATATTACCATTACCGCCTTTACCGCCGTCTGCACCTGCAATTTTCATGTCTTCAAGGTTAAGGGTACCTGAATATACGGATATGGGAGCAGCTGTACATTTAGCATCTTGGCCATTTGGACTAAAACTGTTGTAAATACCATTTTCTCCTTCAATTTTTGCGGTTTTAACTATAGTTCCATTTTTTATTGTTACATTTATATCATCACAGTATTTAGTTACAGTGCGCTTTTTGTGTTCGTTCCACCCCGGCACAAGCACCCTTTTTGAGACGTATGTGGTTCTAGGTGGTACATTTACTACTTTACCTGTTGCATCGGTATATGAGTATGCTGGAACGATAGTTTCATCGTATTTGGTTGTCCAATGAGGAGCGTGATTTACTACATAATCTTCAGTAATATTAAAATGCTTAGTGCAACGTATGGAAACGTCAGGGTTTCTTATGATTATCTTATGAAATCTGAGATCAACGGTAATGGAAGATTTAATTAATAGACTTTCGTTAAGGACGATGTCGTCCTCAAGTTTGATAATATCCCCGTCTTTTGCAGAAGAGACGGCAAGCACAAGTTCATCAGATGTTTTTACAGGTGTTACTTTATTTTTTGCAGCAAAGCACATAAGCTGAATGCTCGATAAAGAAAATAGTATACAAAAAATTAAAAATATTTTCAATGATTTATAGAAATGCTTCATTTGGTTTCTCCTTTTTATTAGCGCTATTTTAATGTTATTTTAACATAATAGAGCTTAAGTATCAAGGTGTATTTGCTTTTAAGTGACGTTGTGTTATATTATAGTTAAATAAATTAGAAATGGAGTTAATTATGAAGGTATTGGCTATAGGAGATGTAGTTGGTAAAGCTGGATGTGAATTTTTAAGAAATAAGTTACCACAGATAAAAAAAGATTACGATATAGACTTAGTAATAGCGAATGGAGAAAACTCAGCAGAGGGAAACGGCATAACTCCTCATTCTGCGAACTTTTTATTTTCTAGCGGTGTAGATGTAATCACAACAGGAAACCATGCATTTAGAAGGAAAGAGATATATAATTACTTAAGTGATAATGAATATATATTGAGGCCGGCTAATTACCCGGAAGGCTCTACACCGGGCAAAGGTGTATGTAAAATAGATATGTTAAAAAGAAATGTTATAATAGTTAATCTATTGGGTACTATATATATGGAAAGTTTAGACAATCCGCTTGAAAAAATAGATGAAATATTGAAGCATGTGAGTGAAAACGATATAGTTATAGTGGACTTTCATGCTGAAACAACTTCAGAAAAAAGGGCTATGGGCTTTTACTTGGATGGAAAAGTTTCAGCGGTTTTCGGTACACATACGCATGTAATGACCGCGGATGAAAGCATTTTGAAAAATGGAACAGGGTATATTACAGATGTAGGTATGACTGGACCGATAAATTCTGTGCTGGGCATAAAGCCGGAAATAATAATAAAAAAGCTCAAAGAAAAGATGCCTGTAAAATTTGAATATGGGGAGGGGGATTGCAAGATAGAATGTGTGCTATTTGATATAGACTTGCACACGAGAAAAGCTGTTGGAATAAGAAGGCTGATAATTACGTGATTTACGTTGTGAATAATATACAATGGATTTTGCGGACTTTTTACGACAATATACCCTTTAAGATAATAGTAAAATTATAAAAACGCACAAAGTTTTTCGAATATAAAAATTTTTTTAGATTTACTATTGCAAAATTCGAGAAAAGAATATATCATATATTTACACAATGTTATATATAAACAAAAATGGAGGAGCAGAACATGGAGATTCTAAAAGTTTCATCAAAATCTAAACCAAATGCAGTTGCAGGCGCAATCGCGGGAGTAATTAGAGAAGACGGAGAAGTAGAGTTACAAGCTGTAGGCGGAGGAGCTGTAAACCAAGCTATGAAAGCAATGGCCATCGCAGGTGGATTTGTAGCACCAACTGGAGGTCGTCTTGTTTGTACTTCAGCGTTTGCAAATGTAGAAATTGATGGAGAAAACCGTACAGCGCTAAGACTTGTCGTAACGGATTTAAATAGAAAGAACTAATTTTTTATTAAGGCTAAAATAAAACTATATGTGGCTTTTGTCTAGCTGCATATGGTTTTATTTTTTGTAGCTTGAGAAGTCGACTTCATTGTGCTAAACTAAAATAAAAAGCTTTATAGAGAGGGAATAGTAGTCTTAAGGTAACTATGGAAGTGAAGATATGCAAAGTAAAAAGTTGTTTGAAATAATAGGTTCTGTAGAGAGTATAATATTTGTAAATGAGAAAAATGGATACAGCGTAATAGAAATAGCAAATGATGATGAAAACATCACTGCCACAGGAGTTATGCCGGGGATAAGCGTGGGTGAAGAGTTGCGCCTTATAGGTGAATTTAAAACTCATCCAGCGTATGGGGAACAATTTAACGTAAAAACTTATGAGAGATCACTTCCTACCACTGTTACGTCCATATTAAAGTATTTATCTTCCGGGGCGATTAAAGGCATAGGACCTTCGACAGCTATGAAATTGGTTGATACTTTTGGAGAAAAAACGTTGGAGGTATTGGAAAATACTCCAGAAAAATTGCTTGAGGTTAAAGGCTTGACTAAAAACAGAGCAAAAAAAATCTCAGAGGAATTTCAACAACTGTTTAGCATAAAATCCTTGATGTCTGAACTGGGCAAATATGGTGTCACGCCGGAAGAAACAGTAAAAATTTTCAAAACTTTTGGAAAAGAATCTATGAACTTTATACAGGCGAACCCATATTTACTCTGTGATGAACCAATAGAATTATCTTTTGAAAGAGCCGATAAAATTGGGTTTTTAAAAAGTAATGTTCTAGACGAAAAATGCAGAGTAAGAGCAGGAATTGTTTACATATTAAAACATAACATGAATAATGGACACACATGTTTGCCGCGCGATAAACTGATACCGGCAGCTGTGAACTTTCTGGAAGTAAGCCAAGGCAAAACAGAAGAAAGTTTGGATGAGCTGCTGTCTGAGGGGGCTTTGCAGCACGATTTTTTTAACGATAGAGAGTTTATTTTTTTAAATAAAATGCATGCAAGCGAAGTATATTCGGCCAGCCGCCTGCTGATGATGCTAAAGTTTCCACCAAGGAGCATAATCGGAACGGAAGATAAAATAAATGAGATTGAAAAAACTCAGTGCATAGAATATGCAGACTTACAGAAAAAGGCTATAAAAGAAGCGCTGGAAAAAGGGATATTAGTCTTAACGGGTGGACCGGGTACAGGCAAAACAACTACATTGAACGCTATTATAAACATATTGGAAGAAAACGGAGAAAGAATTTTTTTGGCAGCTCCTACAGGTAGAGCTGCAAAGCGAATGTCTGAAGTTACTAAGAAGGAAGCCAAAACTATCCACCGGTTACTGGAGGTAGAGTGGGACAGCGAAGATAGACCGGTGTTTAAGAAAAATGAAAAAAATCTTTTAAATTGTGATGCACTAATATTGGACGAAATATCGATGATAGATGTGAATGTTTTTGAAGGTGTGCTTAGGGCACTCCCTTTGGGAACAAGGCTGATTTTGGTGGGAGACTCGAATCAATTGCCGTCTGTAGGTCCGGGTAATATTTTATCTGATTTGATTTCTTCGGAAGAAATACCACTGGTGGAACTTAAAGAGATTTTTCGACAGTCGCAGCAAAGCCTCATTGTTACAAATGCGCATAAAATAGTTAATGGTGAGATGCCCGAACTGACGAAAAGAGATGGTGACTTTTTCTTTATAAATGCAAACAAACCAGAGCACATAGTAAAAACCATAAAGGACTTGTGCAAAACCAGACTTCCACAAGCGTATAACTATTCTTCATTAGATGACATTCAGGTGATAGCTCCGGGGAAAAAAGGCGATGTGGGAACCATAAACTTGAACAAAGTCTTACAGGATGCTTTAAACCCTGCTTTGTCCGGCAAAAAAGAAATAACCGTAAATGGGAACATCTTTAGACAAGGCGATAAAGTCATGCAAATAAAAAATAATTATGATATACCTTTCGTGAGAGGCAACATGCGCTCCGGTGAAGGCATATTCAATGGCGATATAGGTGTCATTGAAAATATAAACCCGGTGGATTTATCGCTTACAGTGCGGTTTGACGATAAGGTTGCAAGTTATAATTCCGAAACGGTTATAGATTTAGACTTAGCGTACGCAATAACAGTGCATAAAAGCCAGGGGAGTGAATTCACCGCTGTAATAATGCCGATGTATACTGGCGCGCCACAATTGTATTATAGAAATTTACTTTATACGGGCGTAACCAGAGCTAAAAATTTATTGATTATGGTGGGAACGCCGTGGACTGTAAGTAAAATGGTAGAAAATAATAAAAAAACAAAAAGGTATTCAAGCCTGAAACATTACCTTGTAAGGGGAAGTAGGAATGAAAATTTGTAATTTTATAAAGAAGATATTTACACTTTTTTACCCTGAACATTGCATCGCGTGTGGAGGCCTAAGAGAAGAAAACAATAGTCCATTTTGTATTAGCTGTATGGAAAAACTTAAACCAAGCAGGCATGTAAGGACCATTTCTGCTTGTGGTAATGACATTAAATGCATATCGGCATTTGCGTACGAAGGAAATATAAGGAAAGCCATTTGCGATTTTAAGTTTGAAGGGCAAAGAAACTTTGCAAATTTCTTTGCAGAAAGTATATCTGAATGCGTTTTACAAGATGACGGCATAGAAGAATTTGATTATATAACGTCTGTGCCACTTTCAAAAGAAAGACTAAAGGAAAGAGGATACAACCAAGCTGAATTGGTAGCTAAAAGAGTAGGGAAAATATTGGGTTTAGAGTACTTAGAGACGCTAAATAAATTACGAAATAATAAGACGCAGCATACATTAAGTAGAGAAGAGAGAGCAGAAAATGTCAAAGGTGTTTATACTGTTAAAAGTGGAGTAGACTTTAAAAACAAGAAAATAGCATTATGTGATGATATTGTAACTACAGGGAACACTTTGGCAGAATGTATAAAAATATTAGTAGATGCAGGTGTTGCGAAGGTGATTTGCTTTACTACAGCAGACGCTAAGTGTGAATAACGGTAGAAAAAAATAATTATATTTAGCTTGTTTTACTTAAAAAATAGAAAAAATATAGGGTATTTACTTTTAATATGTTTTATGTTACAATAAATTTACAGTATAATTTTAAGGAGTAGAAAAAATGAAAAAATTTTTATCAATTATTTTAGCGAGTGTCATATTAACAATATCAATGGTTTCAGTAAGTTGTTTTGCAGCCCCAGGGGTGGATCAAAGCAATTCATCTACATTTGCAGAAACGAAAGGTAGCAGCAAGGTGTCTAGTTTTGTTAAGTTTTCACTGACTGCGGCAGCTACGGTATTAGCATCAGCAATTTTACTTAAAGAATTTTCTCCTGAAGGAAATTTTGGAGAAAACGCAGCTAAGGCATTTTTAAAAGCCAAGGATTACGCTTTAATTTGTGCTTTAAAAGGCAAAGATTATATTGCTAATTTAAAACAGTACGTTGCAGGTTTGTGTGTAGAGAGAGATGCGGACAACAAATGTGTGAAGACGTTAGGAGCTGGTTTAACTGAAGCAAAACATAATATATCAAATGAGTGGAATGAAAATATTTCAGGTCCAATATCTAATTATTGGAATAATAGCAAAGTAGTTGAATATTTGAGTGAGTCGTGGAACGCTCTTGTAAATAATGTTAACTCTTTCGTTAGCTTTAATGCGGCTCAAGCTAGTTAATTAATTTATAAAATAGAAAAAAACCTTCTACTGTATGGTAGAAGGTTTTTAGGTTTTACTAGAATGAGTTCAGTTACCTTTACGGTTTTCCATAAAAATAAATTTTAAAGCAAATGCTTTTTTCAATAAAGCTCATCTCGTTTCTCAGTAATTAAACGTTCTTTTTTAATATTGTTGAATTGTAGCAATGCTATTTGGGTTATTACACCATAATTAGGAGTGAACACGACACAGATCTGTATTGCCTTCTTGATATTCTATTCTTACGCTATATGTTTATGAAATTATGAATTAATATTGATATCCTCACATTTTAATTATGATAAGCTGTTTATACTTCTTATTAGGTAAATCATCGTTTTGTTTTATACACTCGATTTAGTTCAACTAGAGGATTGTTCGTATAAATATTATTAAAAAAGACCGATTTTACATCGGTCTTTTAATTTTATGGTGAGCCATCGGGGATTCGAACCCCGGACACCTTGATTAAAAGTCAAGTGCTCTGCCAACTGAGCTAATGGCTCATAAAATATGTAAATGGCTGGGATGGCTGGATTCGAACCAGCGAGTGACGGAGTCAAAGTCCGTTGCCTTACCGCTTGGCTACACCCCAATAAAAATTAAATTCGATAAAATGTGGGGTGGATAGTGGGATTCGAACCCACGGTCTCCAGTGCCACAAACTGGCGCTTTAACCAACTAAGCTATACCCACCACATTTGGCGCGCCAAAAGGGATTCGAACCCCTGACCTACTGCTTAGAAGGCAGTTGCTCTATCCTGCTGAGCTATTGGCGCAAGAAACGTCTCAGTGGAGCGGGTGATGGGAATCGAACCCACGCGACCAGCTTGGAAGGCTGGAGTTCTACCATTGAACTACACCCGCGAATTTCCGACATGAATTATTTTATCATAAACCACGCCGGAATGTCAACAGGAAAATCAAGTTTTTTTAAATTTTATAGCCACTTCAAAAAATAATGTCACAATAAACTTTTTAACATAAGTTTGCTAAAATTAATTCGCCCTGTTAATTGATCGTACCACATTTAGGGCACTTATGATATTCAGGTGCAGTACCCCAAGAATAAGAATACCGTGTACTACATTTTTCACACTGAACCATTACTGGTCCTCCAGGTTTAGTTGAACCCCATACTACGTACCCTCCACTAACGTCTTGCAAAGCATCCAATGAAAGTTTTTCATATGTCTTATTAGCTTGTTTGTCTTTCATATTTGACACATCCCTTTTACTTTATAATATGGTAATTATATCATAAGTATAAAAATAGCCAATATTTGTTGAAAAATTATTCAATATTATTATTTATGCAAGCAATCGCGGCTCCCTTAACTATCAGGTAAATATTTTTAATATCTTTTTCACCATCGCTTTCCACCAAAGTGTTGGCGATTTTATCCTCTACATCTTTGCGTATTGCATTTCTGAGGTCTCTAGCACCATGTTTTCCATCTTTCACTTTTTCAGAAAGCCATTTGGTAACTTTATCGTCAAAGCTTAAGGTTATACCTTTTTCCTTTAAAACTTCCACGTACTCATTTAGCATCAATCTAGCTATTTTCTCAAGATCTTCCTGGTTAAGCGATTTAAACACAACAATTTCATCAACTCGGCTAATAAACTCTGGTCTTAAAAAGTCAGAAAGTGCTTTCTCTGCTTTTTCTCTAGTTAAGTCGTATTGACTTTTTGCAAAGCCAACCGCGCCGCTTTTTAACGAACTTCCTGCATTTGATGTCATAATAATTATAGTATTCTCAAAATTTACAGTTCTACCCTGCGCGTCTGTAATTTTTCCTTCATCTAAAATCTGCAACAGTATATTCATCACGTCAGGGTGAGCTTTTTCTATTTCGTCTAGCAATAATACAGAATATGGCCTACGCCTTACCTTTTCGGTCATCTGTCCCGACTCATCGTACCCCACATAGCCCGGAGGAGCTCCTATTATCCTGGAAACAGAATGCTTTTCCATAAACTCAGACATGTCTAGACGAATCAACGTTTCCGGAGTGTCAAAAAGCTCCTCCGACAACACTTTAACCAGTTCTGTCTTGCCAACTCCCGTAGGACCAACAAAGATAAACGAAGCCGGTCTTCTGCGAGGATTAATCTGAACTCTACTCCTTTTGGTGGCAGCAGCTACCATCTTAACCGCTTCATCTTGCCCTATAATTTTCTCCTTTAGCTTATCCTCGATCTTTGCAAGTTTTTTAATTTCAGTTTCTTTTACTTTAGATGCGGGTATTCCCGTCCACAGTTCTATAACATGTGCTATGTCGTCTTCTGTTATAGATGCCCCTAAGGCACTTTGCTCAAGTTTTCCGCTTTCAAGCTCCAGTTTATCTATTTCTGAGCGCACCTTCGCTAGTTTTTCATAATCTATATTTTCATTTGTAGCATCAGATAAGTTTGCTTCTTCCTTTTTCAGCGATTCAACCTTTTCGCAAAGTTTATCGTATTTTTCCATAGCCTTGTTTCTAAGCGCCGCACAAGTGCATGCTTCATCTAATAGGTCAATTGCTTTGTCTGGTAAAAACCTGTCAGTAATGTACCTTTCAGATAAAACCACAACCTTTTTTATCAAGTTTTCCGGCACCTTTACGCGATGGTAATTTTCATAATATGAACGAATCCCCAATAATAAGTCGATAGTCCCATTGACAGATGGTTCCTCGACTGTAACCGGTTGAAATCTTCTTTCCAGAGCAGAGTCTTTCTCAATATATTTTCTATATTCAGAAAACGTTGTGGCACCTATAACTTGCACTTCTCCCCTGGAAAGGGCAGGTTTCAATATATTTGCAGCATTCATTGAACCATGTTCTGTGTCTCCCGCCCCAACTAAATTGTGTACCTCGTCAATAAACAAAATGATATTCTTTAACTTTTTAACTTCATCAATCAGACCCTTTATGCGACTTTCAAACTGTCCCCTAAACTGAGTCCCTGCAACTAAAGCTGTGAGATCTAAAAGATATATTTCGCGGTTTCTCAGTCTGAATGGGACTTTACCCTCTGCAATCCTTATTGCTAGACCTTCTGCAATCGCAGTTTTACCTACACCTGGTTCACCTATTAAGCAAGGATTGTTTTTCGTCCTGCGTGACAGTATCTGTATCACGCGAGAGATTTCTTTGTCTCTGCCTATTATCCTGTCAAGCTCTCCTCTTCGTGCTTTTTCGGTAAAATTGTAACAATACGTTTCGAGATTTTTACGTTTCTTATTTTTTTTTCCGGAAGAGCCCTTTTCATCGTTTATCTCATCCTGAACTACACCAGGTTTGTTAAATGGACTAACTGAGAATAAATTCCCCAAGAAAGGAAAAGTTGGAACTCCCGCTTCAAATGAATTTTCATCCGCTCCTTCTGAAAATTCGTTATCAAGTTCGCTGGACATCTCTTCAAACTGTTCAGACATATTTTCAATCATTTCATCTGTTATTCCCATCTTGTTCATTACATCGTTTAACGGTTTTAGACCTATCTCCTGAGCACACCGTAAACAAAACCCCTGTGAATTTGGAGATTTTTTATTATTTGAGCTTATAAAAACCATTGCTGGTCTTTTTTTGCACCTCATGCACAACACACATATTCCTCCCCTTTAAAATCATAAACCTTTATAATCACTTAACATCTGAAAATACAGTAAAGAATATTTATACAGTGCGAAAATCATAAATATAGCTGTTATAGAAAACAGTGTAACATTCAAAAACGGAATGCTTATTCCCAATATAGCCTTTAAAGAGACTATACAGATAGCACTTAAATAAAAAACAATTGTTGCCATTTTCCCATACCACTTCGAGGCTACCGGCACTATATCTCTTTTTAGTATAAATACGCTAGCTATTAGCATTGCAACGTCCTTAATCAAGAAAGCGATAACCAATGGCACAATTTCCGGAAATTTTGTTCCCATACACAAAACTACCGCAATCAATGTTAACTTATCCGCTAGCGGGTCAAGAACTTTCCCCAGCTCTGTTATCTGATTGAATTTTCTTGCAATTTTTCCATCTAGCATATCCGTAACACCCGACACAACAAGCAAAGCGGCTGCGTTAATGTAGCTATCGTTCAAAAAGAGAATAACGAAAGGTATTATTATGATTATTCTAAAGTAAGAGAGTAAATTCGGAATAGCTAAAAATTGACCCTTGAATTTGCTCATTTTATGTTTCCTCATTTCACTAGTAATTAAAAAAATTAAATTGATAATTCTTTATGTATTTTAAAATAAACGTTTGATCTATAAGCTCATCTGTAGAAATAGTGGAACTGTTAAAAAATATCGGAAATAAAAAGTAAAACACATTAAATAATACTATCAATAATATAAAATATTTAATAAGACCGAAAGAAGCTCCAAGTATTGCGTCAGCTTTTCCTATTATTGGCACTTTGGTAAATTTACAATGTTTAGTGATAAATTTCAAAAGGATAAAGAATAAAGTCAAAAATATAATGAGTAAAATATTACTTATAAGATTCACAATTGTAGGTTTAAAGAGTTCTATTATGCTGGAAGACGCATTTTGAGGGGTTGCTTTTAAAGTATTTTCTACATCTCTTAAAGATAATCCGTTATAATTAAAAATTTCAACTATAAATTTAGGGAAAATCCCTAAGATATCCTGAGATTTGGAAACTACAGTTGCGTTGCTGTAAATGGAATTATTTATTTTATTTGTAAGATAATCGTGCACGAATGTTTTATAAATTATTTCAGAAGCATGTTTTGCCAAAAAAGTTGAAATGGCTAAAGACGAAACAACACCTAAAATATTTATAAATGATTTAAATAGACCGTTTTTGTAGCCATTTATAATAAATATTATTGCCAAAGAAATGATTAATAAATCCAGGATAAGCCCCACAGAATCAGCTCCTATATATACTAATGAAACGAAATGAAAATAATTGATGGTATTTCACAATAATATCGAAAAATATAATACCATATTTAGTTATTATTTTCAATGCATTAAATTATAAAATTAAAAAGTAATTTTTTGTATACTTGAGATACCTAAACCATACAATTTACGTGGCTCAAAGAAATGTATCTCTTTGGAATTTTGTTCACAGCTAAGCTCTTTTAAAACTTTTCCCTTCTTATTATAAACGAAAACTTTGTCATATGAAAGTGCAGCTATTTTATTGTCTTTAAATGACATAGATTTTATTTTTATATCGGTTTTTATATTTGATATAAGTTTGCCTTTTTTATTGAAAATTAAAATTTCGCATGCATTTCCATCATCCGAACTCGAAAGAGAAATAATACTTTTATCGTTTTTGTTTATCTCGAATGCTGTTAAATTTCTATTATCAAAATCATATTTTTCTTGTTTCCCATTTTTAGGGTTCACTACACTGAACATGTTGTCTCCAAGCAACGCAATGTTTCCATTTTCTAAAAATAGCGTTTTTATCACCATTGAGTCTTTGTACTGTAACTTAAGCTTTGGCGTTTCACTTTTATAGTCAAAAACGAAAAAGTTAGAATACATGCAGCCATTTTCAGAAGATAACCCAACAACACAAGCGTATTTGCCGTTAGAGCTAAAATCTAAGTTCGTAATATATGTATCGGAGAAACAATACTCGTAAATAAGCGTTTTGCTGAAACGTTTAAATACAGATAATTTAGAAAAATAACCACTGGTACTCGTAACAACTCCGTATGTACCGTTCTCAGCAAATCCTGCGCAAAGTATGTTTTCATCAACGTTCGTCTTGTAAATAATCTTAGATTTACAAGAAATCTCCAAATCTTTTCCATACAAGTCATATAGCAAAATTTTATTTTTTGTAGCTTTCAGCATTGGGCTTTGAAAACTGTGCTGCCTATTAAATATTTCCTTTGAATTTTTATTATAGCATGTGGTGCAAGTATCACTAGCGGCGACTAAACTTCCACCTAAAATTTGAAAATTCTGTGAATCTATATTGCTGCCGTAAATTTCTTTCGGGAACCCGTTTCCGTGCCCCATAGATACAAATTTATCTTGTATGTACATCAAAACTTGGTCGGGAGAAAGATAATACCTATTTATAAAAATATTTATGGACACTGCGCTTATAAGTAAGATTAAAAGAGACTTTCCTAAAATTTTTCTAATAGACTTTGGGATCTTTTTTAAAAGTGCTTGAAAAAAATCTAGCACGATGAAAAATACTTTATCGAAATATTTCATGAACCAATTTTTTATAAGTTTTAGTTTGGAACTTTTAATCTTTTTTTTCATAAATGCTGCTCCCATAGAAAACTTTATTTAAATAAAGGCCGTACGGTACAGCTGTAGGTCCAGCCTTTAGGCGATCTTTACTTAAAATTATTTTCGGAATTTCAAAAGGTTTTATTTTACCTCTAGCCACATGCAAAAGTGTTCCTACCATTATGCGAACCATATTGTACAGGAACCCATCAGCTTCAACTTGAACAGTCACTAGTGACCCTTCTTTAAAGACAGAAAAATTTTTAATATCTCGCACCATGTTGTCATTTGTCCGCTTATCCGTCGTGCAAAAAGAAGTAAAGTCATGTTTGCCCAAGAAATATTTACAAGCTTCATTTAAAAGATCAACGTCCAGCTTGTACCAATAATGAAAAGCATGTCCATCTAAAAATGGGTTTCTAATCGGGTCGTTCCATATTTTATATATGTACTCTTTGCTGATGCAAGAGTACCTGGCATGAAAGTCATCTTTCACAGCTTTGCATGACTTAATCGCAATATCATTAGGTAGAAATTTGTTTATCACCATAGGAACCTTGTCACATGGTATGGAGTTTTCGCATTTCACACTCACGCAGTACATATTTGCATGCACGCCCGAGTCCGTTCTGCTACAGCCTTTTATAGACGGCCTTTCAGAAAATGCCTTATATAAAGCTTGCTGAAAAACTTCTTGAACTGTAACAGCATTTTTTTGCACTTGCCAACCGTGATAATTTTTCCCATCAAAACTGAGTGTAAGCAACAAATTCCTCATAATACCACCACTTGAAAATAATGGTTAAATTTTAATATTGCTGCTAAAAGCAAGAATAATACTATGATAGCAAAAATGTCGTTTTTTGTAAATTTTAAAATTTTCATATGCGTTCTTTTTTGGTCACAGTTGTAGCATCGGCATTCCATGGCTACAGCTAAATCTGTGGCTCTTTTAAAAGACAAAACAAACAGCGGCACCAAAATTGGCACTAACGCTTTTGCGCGTTGCTTTAAGTTTCCACATTCAAGTTGAGAACCTCTCGCTTTTTGAGCATTTGAAATTTTGTCTATTTCCTCAATTAGCACCGGCACAAACCTCAAGGAAATAGTTAGCATCATAGCTATGTTTGAGGTATTTATTTTAAATAATGACAATGGAGCGAGCAGTTTTTCAATTGCGTATGTTAAGTCAGAAGGAGAAGTGACATATGTCAATATAGACCCGGACAGAACCAGTAGTGTAAACCGCAGCGCTACAAACACGCTGTTGTGTATGCCAAATGAGGTCAATTTTAAAAAGCCTAATTGAAATATAACTTCGCCGCTTGAATAAAAAAGATTCATAATAGCGGTGAAGAAAACTACAAATAAAATTATTTTTATATTTTTAAAGTACGTTTTTATTGATATTTTAGAAAGCAGCATCGTTAAAATAAGCGTAGCAAACAAAGTTGCCAAACTAAGGTAGCTTGTGGATAAAAAAGTAAGTACTATAAAAAATAATGTTGATATAATTTTAACGCGTGGGTCAAGTTTATGTATAACGGAATCTTTAGGGCAAAACTGTCCCAACGTCGCGCCGGATAGCATCTACGGCCTTCCTCCTTTCAACAACTTAACGATTTCATTTACTGCATCATCTACATTTAATATATCATTTCCAAGGCGTACTCCCTTTTGGCGCAAAATCGATACTACTTCCATAATATCTGGTGGTAATATGTTTAATCTTTTTAGCTCTTCGTAAGAACTTTCAGAAAATAGCTTCTTCGTACTTTCATCAACTTTTATTTCTCCATTTTCCAGTACCACCACTCGGTCAGCTAAATTTACAATATCCTCCATATTGTGGGAAATCAAAATGACCGTCTTATGCTGTTCTTCGTGATACCTTTTTATCTGACTCAACAAAAGCTTCCTGCCGTTTGGGTCAAGTGAAGCGCTCGGCTCGTCTAGTACCAGCACATCAGGATTCATAGCTATTATGCCTGCAATGGCTACACGCCTTTTTTCTCCTCCCGAAATCTCAAACGGAGACCTGTCTAATATATCTTCACTAAGTCCTACAAACTTTGCCGCATTGAGAACCTGCGTCCTTACTTCATTTTGAGACAGACCAATGTTCTCAGGACCAAAAGCAATATCTTTAAAGACAGTTTCCGCAAAAAGCTGGTCCTCTGGGTACTGCAAGACCATCCCGATCTTAAACCTTGCTTTTCGAGTTTCTTTTATATTTGAAAAGATGTCAATTCCATTAAACAAAACCTGACCTTTGTCTGGTTTTAAAAGTCCGTTAATTTGCTTTACCAAAGTAGATTTTCCAGATCCTGTTTGACCGATAATGCCTATAAATTCATTTTTTTCTATTTTCAAGTTAATATTTTTTAAGACAGGTGCACCACTGTCTTTATATGAGAAATATAAGTCTTTAATTTCGATTATTGGCATAAAAACCTCCAAGCATCTCCGCAATCTCGTCAGCACATTCCTGCACTCCTAGGGCATCGAGCGGTAAATTGCATCCATGCTCATTCAACTTATAAAGAAGCTCTGTGGTCTGTGTAATGTCTAAGCTGTATTTCTTTAAAAGTTCTACCTGCGAAAATACATTTTTAGGTGCGCCGCTTAAAACCACACTCCCATTGCTCATAACGACGACTCTGTCAGCCTGAATAGCCTCTTCCATATAATGGGTTATCAAAACGATAGTTATGGAGAATTTCTTGTTCAGAAATTTTAAAGTTTCAATGACTTCTTTGCGCGCAGCTGGATCTAGCATAGCGGTTGGTTCATCGAGAACTATGCATTCAGGTTTCATAGCCAGCACGCCGGCTAAGGCCAACTTCTGCTTTTGCCCGCCAGATAGCTCATATGTAGAACTTTCCATTTTATCGTATAGGCCTACTGCTTTTAGCGAAGACTCGACCCTTAGTTTTATTTCCTCTGAAGGCAGCGCCAAATTTTCGGGGCCAAAAGCAACATCTTCTTTCACTATGCTTGCAACGATTTGGTTATCCGGGTTTTGCAAGACCAGTCCCACCATTTCGTGTATTTCATAAGCCCTGTCCTCATTCGATGTGTCTATTCCATTGACGAAAACTTTGCCATAGCTTGGCAAAAGAAGTGCATTTAGATGCTTTGAAAGAGTAGATTTCCCTGAACCATTTGCACCAAGTATGCACACAAACTCATCTTTTTTTATATTGAGTGAAATATCATTTAAAACATTAGTTTTGTCGTTTTTGTCATATTTAAAGCTCAAATTTTCAATTTTGATGAAATCTTCCACATTATATCCTCTCTATAAATTGCAGCTTTATTACTTCGTCCATATGGCCGTAGACCCACACGGCAAAATCAGTCCACTGGCACTGACCGGAAGCCCTATTTCACTAGCTTGCACATGCCCTTTATGGGAAGGTTTAATAGTAGCATTAAGCAGGTACTCCATAACTGCCGCAGACAGACCCGTAGTATAAGAGTTCAAAATCAAAAACTTAGCATCTTTCGCAAGTATCTCAGAGCAAGAAACTAAAAAGGAAAATAGCTTTTCTTCCAATTTCCATATCTCTCCTCCGGGACCTCTGCCGTAGGATGGCGGGTCCATTATTATGCCATCGTAGAAATTTCCTCTGCGTTTTTCTCTCTGTACAAACTTTATGCAATCATCAACTAAAAATCGTACATCCCCGTTTTGTAGTCCAGATTCATTCACATTTTCCTTTGCCCAAAGCGTCATCCCTTTGGAGGCATCTACATGGCACACACTCGCACCAGCGTTTAAAGCTGCCATAGTGGCGCCACCTGTATAGGCAAACAAATTTAATATTTTTAATTTCTTTTTAGATTTCGACACTATATCCGCTATAAAGTCCCAGTTCACGGCCTGTTCAGGGAAAACACCGACGTGCTTAAAGCCCATAGGTTTTAGTCTAAATTTCAAACTTTTGTAACTTATCGACCATACATCCGGTATTTTTTTCAAAACCTCCCACTGACCGCCCCCGCTTTTAGAGCGATGGTATACAGCGTGAGCTTTATTCCACAACGGATGAGTTTTTTTCGTTTTCCATATAATTTGTGGATCCGGTCTTATTAGCACTATTTCTCCAAAACGTTCAAGTTTTTGACCTGAGGAAGCATCGAGCAATTCATAATCTTCTAATCTAGAAATTCTCAAATTTTAATTTTACTCCTTTTAATTTACTTAAGCCAATCTATTTTTAATAATTTCAGCAACTTCATTAGCAATTTTTTCAATTTTCTCTTGATTTTTTCCTTCCACCATAACTCGAATAAGTGGTTCCGTGCCCGAAGCTCTTACTAATATGCGTCCAGCCGGTACAGATTTTTTATCGGAACTGTTAAAGTCATCTTGAACTTTTTGAACAGTGGACTTGATAACTTCATCGGTGTAGAATTTAAGTTTCCCTTCATGGCTAACTTTCACATTCACGATAACTTGAGGATATTTCCGCATTATGGATGACAGTTCAGATAAAGTTTTATTTTTCACTTTTAATATACTCAAAAGTTGCACAGCAGTTAATTGTCCATCTCCCGTGGTTGAATGGTCAAGAAAAATTACGTGACCGGACTGCTCTCCTCCTAAGTTATAATTATTCCGAAGCATTTCTTCCAGCACATATCTGTCTCCCACTCTCGCCGATATGAAATTAATATCATTTTCCTTCCCAAATACGCTGAAGCCCATATTGGTCATGACAGTACCAACTACCGTGTTTTCACTGAGCTTTCCCATGTCTTTTAAATAATCAGCGCAAATAGCCATAATAAAGTCACCGTCTACTACTTTGCCGGTTTCATCAACCGCCAAACACCTATCCGCATCTCCGTCAAAGGCTATGCCTGCGTTGCATTTGTTCTTTTGTACAAATTTAATTAACCCTTCGAGGTGTGTAGAGCCACACTTGTCGTTTATATTCGTGCCATTTGGTTTATCGTTCAGCATAAAGCATTCTGCACCCAAGGAAGAAAAAAGTTTTTCAGCACTTCTAAAAGCTGAGCCGTTAGAACAGTCAAAGGCAACCCTAAAGCCATTCAAGTCTACATTCACAGTACCCTTTATATGCTCAATGTAATCGTCTATCGCCTGGCCTTCATGAATTAATGTGCCTACGTTTGCTGCCTCTGCATAAGGAATCTTTTCGGGTTCATCTAAAACTATTTTTTCAATTTCTTCTTCTAAAGCATCCGGCAGCTTGAACCCATCAGAGTTAAAAATCTTTATGCCGTTAAATTCAAACGGGTTGTGCGACGCTGATATCATTATTCCAGCATCGCATTTATATTTTTTTACCAAGTACGCAACAGCCGGAGTGGGTACTACACCTAAAGCGATGACATTCACGCCCACAGAGCACAACCCTGCAACGAGTGCCCCTTCAAGCATGTCAGAAGATAAACGAGTGTCTTTACCTATAAGTACTGTCGATTTTTCATTATTATTGCTTTCTGTTAGAACATAAGCTGTAGCTCTGCCTATATTCATAGCCAGTTCACAGGTCAGCTCGCAATTTGCCACACCTCTTGCGCCATCAGTTCCAAATAATCTACCCATCGTAAATTCTCATCCTTTTGTAGTTTTATTTTATTTTATTAAATGGTAACTCCAAATGTTCATATGCACAAGCATTTACTATTCTGCCTCTAGGCGTTCGACTCAGAAAACCTATTTGCATTAAGTACGGCTCGTAAACATCTTCTATAGTGACGGCTTCTTCTCCAATAGCCGCAGCTAAAGTTTCCACTCCTACAGGTCCACCGTTGTAAAATTTTATAATAGCTGAAAGCATACGTCTATCATTAGAATCTAGTCCTAGCTCATCTATATCAAGCTTATCAAGAGCGATTTGGGCTGTTTCTAGTGTTATGTTTCCACCACTTAATATTTCAGCAAAATCTCTAATTCTTTTTAATAGCCTGTTGGCTATTCTAGGCGTGCCCCTAGATCTTGACGCGATTTCAGTTGCGGCTTCTTGCGATATATTTAAACTCAGAATGTTGGCGCTTCTATTTATTATTTTCGACAGTTCATCCACAGAGTAGATTTCCAGGCGAAGAATAACGCCAAATCGGTCTCTAAGCGGTGCCGAAAGCTGTCCTGCTCTGGTAGTAGCACCTACCAAAGTAAACTTAGGCAGCGGCAAATGATAAGAATTTGCCATTTGACCTTTGCCGGTTATTATGTCTATGGAAAAGTCCTCCATCGCAGGATATAAAATTTCCTCCACAGTTCTTGGCAGTCTATGTATTTCATCAATAAATAAAACGTCACCTTGGTTTAAATTTGTTAAAAGCGCAGCCAAATCTCCAGGTTTTTCTATGGCTGGTCCTGAGGTTATTTTCAGACTGGTTCCCATTTCATTTGCAATTATCCCGGCTAGTGTAGTCTTACCGAGACCCGGCGGTCCATATAAAAGCACATGGTCGAGAGCTTCTCTTCTTATTTTAGCAGCCTGTATAAAAATAGATAAATTTTCTTTAACTTTCTCTTGCCCAATATATTCGCTTAATGTTTTTGGTCGCAGAGGATTATCGCTGTCTATTTCATCTGGAATTTCTTCGGCAGATAAAAGTCTATTTTCAAAATCAAATTCCAAAGTTAGCCCCTCCTTGATAAAGTTTTAAGCGAAAGTTTTATTAGTTCCTCTACTGACAAAGAATTGCTGAATCCCGCCAAAGCTTTTATGGCGTCCGCTTGCGAGTACCCCAATGCCACCAGCGCCTCCATAGCTTTTGAAATATTTCCAGTACTTGAGGTCACGCTTTGCACGGAAAAACTTGCAGCCTGGTATTTTCCACTCGAGATTTTATCCTTTAACTCTAATATAATGCGCTGTGCTAGCTTAGGTCCTACACCAGGTGCCGAAGTTAGAATTTTAGAATTTTCAGAAGAAATAGCAAGCACTATTTGTTCGCTGGATAAAGAAGATAAAATGCCGATACCTACCTTTGCGCCTACGCCAGATACAGAAGTTAATAGTTTAAAGCATTCCAGCTCTTCAAGTGACGAAAAACCAAATAAATCCATAGCATCTTCCCGCACGCATAGGTGTGTAAAAAGAAACACTTCACTATTTAATTTTTCGCTCAACTCTTGTCTGGTGTTTGTACTGATATAACATTTATACCCAACACCGCAGCATTCCACCACTGCAGTGCTATCATCAATATGTATTAAGTTGCCTCTTAAACTATAAAACATTGCTTATACCCCTTTTTATCATCAACGACCTAAATCTTGCGCCGGAACTTTGAGCATGACACAACGCTATAGCTAACGCATCAGCTGTATCATCAAGTTTCGGCATCTTCTCTAAATTTAATATCCTTTTCGTCATGTTCATAACTTGCTTTTTTGGAGCCTTACCGTAACCTGTAACTGCATTTTTCACCTGCAAAGGCGTATATTCAAAGACAGGCACATTGGCTTTTTTAGCCGAAAGCAAAATAACACCTCTTGCTTGAGCTACCTGTATGGCTGTTTTCTGGTTATTTTGAAAATACAGCTTTTCTATAGATAAAACATCGGCCTTTGTCTTCTTTATAATCTCACACATATCGTTATAAATTAAATCAAGCCGATTTAAAAAATCCATTTTAGATTCTGTGGTGATGGCTCCATAGCTTGTAGTTTCAAACATTCCGCCACTTACAGCGACCGACCCAAAGCCAACTATAGCATATCCTGGATCTATTCCTAAAATTATCACAAAAATAACCTCACTTCAAATACAGCAAAACTTATTTGTAATAAAGCCACAAATAAGTCCCAGTGCCGCTCCGGCTAAAACATCCGATGGATAGTGCACCTGTAAATATAAGCGGGAAAATGAAATAATTATTCCCAAAGCAAAGGCCGGTACAGCCAAATGCGGAAAGCAAAATGATATAGTAGTAGCCGCAGCCATAGATGAAGACGTATGACCCGATGGGAAAGAATAAGTTATAGGCTTTTTTATAAGTACATCGTCAAAATCAGGTTCATCAAACGGGCGTTCTCTTCCAACCAGTCTTTTTATAATTATTTCTCCCATAAAGCCTGCAAGTGCAAGCGAAACAATCAACTTTATACCTTTAGTCCTGCTGCTGTAATTTAAAAGCATAGGAACAGAAATCAGAAGCCAAATCACGCCGTTGTTACCCATTACGGTAAAAAAGATCATGATTTTGTTTAAAAATGGTTTTTGTAACTTTGCAATATACATCAATATTTTTTTATCGATATTTTTTATTTTACTTATCATTTTTTTATCCTTAATTTATTTATATTTTTCATTATAACATAGTCGACATAAAAATAATATATTTTTATAATAACTTTTTGATTTTGATGTTATTAAATTTGTAAATTTATATTGCATTAAAAATTTTTTTGTGATATGATAATTTGAGTATTTAAATGTCGCCTGAGCTTTACAGGTGGATTTAAAGAATCTTAGCTTTGCTATTATAATTTAAATCGGGCATTCCGCTGTGCTACAAGAATGCTAATTTTTTAGGAGGAAAGTATGAACGCATTAAAACTTATTTCACAAAATTCAATGAAAAGCGAGTTGCCGAAATTTAATATCGGTGATACCGTAAAAGTGAGCGTAAACATTAGAGAAGGCGAAAGAGAGAGAATCCAAGTGTTTGAAGGAACAGTTATCGCACAAAACGGCAGCGGTATTTCTGAAACATTCACTGTAAGGAGAGTTTCTTACGGCGTAGGAGTAGAAAGAATCTTTCCTATTCACTCGCCAAATGTAAAAAACGTAGAGGTTGTAAGAAAAGGTAAAGTGCGCAGAAGTAAACTTTACTACCTGAGAGACAGAGTTGGTAAAGCTGCTAAAGTTAAAGAAAAAACTAATTAGTGTGCTATATTTTTGCATGTGAGGTATAGTTAATAACTACTTTTTAAGGAGGACTTCTTTATGGAAAATGAGAGCGGTTCTTTATCAAAAGTTACCAAACTGGCTTTTGATTTGGTCGATTGCGCGGTTAGTGCACTTGTTGTAGTTGTTATATTATTAACATTTTTCTTTATAAAATTTACTGTTAACGGAAGTTCTATGCTTCCTACCTTGCACGATCAAGATAAGCTACTTGTCTATCATTTTATGTATAAGCCTAAAAAAAATGACATTGTCACTATAGACAAGCCCGGAGTATTAGACAAAAACATAGTAAAAAGAGTAATAGGGTTGCCTGGAGACTCAATAAGGATAGACTATGAAAAAGGTCAAGTTTTCGTAAACGGAAAACTTTTAGATGAACCTTATGTTAACACACCTACAAACTTAGAAGCTGACTGGGAATTACCTGAAAAAGTTCCTGATGGTTACTATTTGGTATTAGGTGACAATCGAAACGGTTCATCTGACAGCCGTTCCAGTTTAATAAGATTGATTCCGGAGAATAAAATAATGGGAAAAGTAGTTTGCATCTACTCACCATTTAATAGGCTTGGAATACCAAAATAAAAACATGCCCTCTGCTTTGCCAGAGGGTATATTTTGTGATTAAATGCACAAAAAAATTAAAAAATGTCTATTTTTATGACCTTTCATACGAAATATACTATTTTTTCTTTAAAGTAATAAATTTCACTTAAAAATATGGTACAATAATTATACTATTTAAGTTTAACAATAAAATTAAAGGGGAATATAAAATGAAAAAAAGTATATCCATATTATTAACGTTAGCAGTTTTCTTACTAACTATTCCAATGCACACTTTTGCTTATGATCCGATGCCAACTTTTCAAACAACACCTGACGGTAATGTATACATAAACATAGACGCAAAATCTTCAAATTCTAATTCCAGTTCTTCATCACAAGGTTTTTCTTTTAAAACTCTTATAACAGTTGCTGCCATTGTATTTTTATTAAGTAAACTTCCATTAAGAAGTATATACAGCAACTTACAAGGCTTTAAAGACAAAATTTCCAATTTCTTTTCTAATAGCACCGAAGATTGCAGCAGTACTTATACTTGGGGTTGCTTGAATGATAGCATAAGGAACTATTTCAACAGTATCCGACCCGAAAGTACAGAAGGAAACGGTTCATCTACGTCCAAGTTTAGGATGCTTCATTCGTTTATCAAAATAATTTCTCAAATAGGAACAGCTTTTCTCCTCTCTTTTAAAACCATTGGCGCCAACAATGTTCCATTGGTCACTCCTGTAGATTCAGTGCGCTCATAGGATTGAGCAAACCAGTCATTTTTTGTAAACTGACACAAATTGATATTCTTCTCCCAATGGTAGTTTTATAATCACTCTAGAAGGGAGAGAGAAAATTGATCAATAAAAATAACTTTTCTGAAGGTTATTCTGTTGACTATAGAAGCAGTCAAACAGATGATAAATATACTCAAAACAAAAGTGTTAAAACTGTTGTGGCAAATAGTCCTAAAATTAAAAAGGTTCAAAAAAAAGTTAATGTAGAAAAAACTAAAGAAAAAGGCAAACCTTTAAAAAAAGTCAAAGATCAAACTTATGAAAAAGAAAGTAAAAACTTAGATGTTTACACAAAGGTTCATTCGCCAAGAAAGGTTTTAATATACAAGATTTTGTATGCATGTTTGGTTGTTCTTCTAGCTTTTATCGGTGTTACTATATTTTCATCAAGCCTCGGAAGAACGGCACCATCATGCGATACAGTATCGCATTCTTGTAATCAATACAATAAAATCTTAGCACCCGTGGTTATGCACGATCCGGCTCCTTTTGACAGACCTGAAAATGCAAATTTGCAAATGGTTATATCATCTTGTATATGGTATGCTATCACAAAAAATGGCACTCAAAAGTATAATACATTTGATGAACGTGGGTTTTCTCTTATACCAGTTTCTGATGTTGTAGATGCTTCTCATGAACTTTTCGGAGAAAACTATAAGCTCAATACTGACGAGGCTTTGTTTGGACCGTTTTATTCATTATACTCCGGAGACAGCAATTTTCACGTTTCGGCTATCAGCAACCAAAACAGCTGTATTCCTTATGTAGACGGTGTGAACGAAAGCGAAGAATTTATTATTTTAAATGTTGGGTATGTAACTAGGGACGATAAATTTTTAAGGTCAGACTCAGAAAAAACTTCAGAACCTAACCCCATAAAATATATGAAATATAAACTTAAGAAAAGCCCTAACAATTCCTTTTTTATTTATGCTGTGGAGAATCCTTGATTAATTAATAAACAGGTACATAAGCGCTAAAATAAGGCTAGTATCACACTTTTCATCCATCAGCAGTAAAATTAGAACTAGCAGCAAGCTTCTTTCATTGTCTTTCATCAGAGCATCCAAGATGTTTTTAGAACTGGGCTCATTTGCGATTTTTGCAAAGGAAACCTGACTTGTATTAACATCTGGATTAGTTTTTTTTTCTTCGTAGTTACACTTTGTATCATTTTCAATATTTGTTTTGTTCATTTCCTGTTGAGTAAAACTTGCAAGCTCAAGGGACTTCTTTGCCTTTTGTTGCATTTGTTGTACTCTTCGAATGGCCTCTTCCTGCATGCGTCTTACATCATCCGTATTTTCGTAGCTGCTTTTCATATCTTTTATTTACCCCCCTTAAATAAACCACTTTACAATATCCCTTGACCTTTAAGCAAAGGCAAAACTTTAATCATCTGCATCATTTTTACTGATTCATCGAGCTTTGCCTGCCTTTTATCGCTTAACAGAGGCCGCAATGCCGATAGGAATTTGGTATTTTTGTCTTCTTTGTTTATTGATGAAATTATAGGCATTATTTTCATTATGGTACTTAAAGTTTCAGCGGGCAAAGCTGGTACATCGCTGGCTTGTTCATCTTGTTGGTCTTGTGCATTTTTATTTTCAGTACCTGCCTGAGCTGAAATCATTTCTGAAAGGTTTTTTAAGTTATCTAAGTTTTCAGAATTTCCAAGCATGCCAATTAACTTTTCTCTTAAATCATCCATTGCTATTTATCTCCCATTAAGTCTTTCATGAGCTTTTGAGCCTGCGGTGTGGATAGTAGCTTAGCAGCAAGGTTTTTATCCGTTAAAACTTTTTGTATTTTCTGAGCGTCTTCTTTGCTAATATTTTTCAAACTTTGAGATAAGTCACCGGAAGTCATTGCTTTTTTCAAACTTTCGGGAGTTTGCCCCAAATGTTCCGATACTTTGTTTAACAAGTTGTTTGCTTTCTTGTTCGAATCGAAATTTGAGTTTTTATTTGACACATTATCACCATCCTGTAAAATATTTTATGAAAAGTTTTTTACGATTATGAAAATTAAGAAAATGATATTACATGCGCAAAATTGAATATGTTTTTCACTTTGCGAAACAATAAAACTGTAAATTTATTTTAGGGGGTAATTGTTTTGCAGGAAACCGTAAAAGATATCATGACGAAGGAAATAGTGGCGCTTTTGCCGGACGACACAGCAAATGAAGCCGCTGTTTTAATGTATGAAAATGACATCGGTTCTGTGCCTGTAATCTCGGGCGGAAAATTAAAGGGCATCATAACCGATAGGGATATCGTTACGAGATGTATAGCGAAAGGCAAACAACCAGATAAAACCAAGGTTTCTGAATTGATGTCTACGAACATTGCGTTTTTAAATCCTGACCAAACAGTGCACGATGCTGTAAGCTTAATGGCAGAAGAGAAAGTTCGTAGACTTCCGGTAGTTAAAGACGGGCACCTCGATGGAATAGTTAGCTTAGCTGATATTGCAAGGATTCATTCGGGGCCTGAGATTGCCAACGCTATCTCCGAGATCAGCATTCCAAATTTTGACGATAGCTTTAAAAGTAAAAGAACAAAATAATTTATTTCAGAAAAAGCCATAATCAATATCAGAAAAACGTGGTGTGTGAAATCTATATAAGGACATAAGAGAGCCAGCCGTCCCAAGACGGCTGGCTCTCACTTTATTTGAGTCTAAGGTAGTTGATTAATTATTGCCCTTAAAATGGTTTAATATTCATTAGGTCTAAGTTTGTCCGTGTTTTATCGCTCTCTTAATGTCAATGTTGAAAAATACTACAGTTGAATAATAACTTTTTCTCTTCAAAGAAGTCCGTTATTATTTTTTTATTTTAAATTGACGTGTTTTTCAAATATTATCACTGCATTGTTGTTTTTTAGATATGCCGTAATTTGTGGCACACTAGATTTAGGTGAAGTTGATTTAAATGTACATTGTTTATATTCTATTATTCCCATTCAGTTTCATAAATCTTTTATGTTTTTTTGTACATCCGTTATTGTTGTGATGTGTTATCTTTCTAATGCATTTTGGAGTTAGGGTACTTGCATAACTGTTTGCTATATGATAAACTTTCTACCATATAACAACTTTATTTACATTTTTATAGTTTGAACTTTTTATACTTAAGTTTTAATTTTATACGGTTATCATATGTTTTTTGAAGGTCACTTTGTATTCTTTTTTGGTTAAAATATAAAATAAAAAACTTGAGAAAAGAAAACTTCTCAAGTTAAATGTTGTCAGTTTGGAGCTGATAACCGGATTCGAACCGGTGACCTCTTCCTTACCAAGGAAGTGCTCTGCCTACTGAGCTATATCAGCGACAATAGTGGCAGGGGCAGAAGGATTTGAACCCTCGGCACGTGGTTTTGGAGACCACTGCTCTACCAACTGAGCTATACCCCTATGCTATACTTGATATAATAGCACATCAATAAGAAAATGTCAATACAAAATAAGAGAGGTGATTATTATAAAAAAAAGAATGCTTATAGTTTTTGCGTCACCTCACGCAGAAGGGCATACAAAAGAAATGTTAAGTCACTTCGTCGGAAGTGTTAATCTAAAAAAATATGATATATTTTTTATAGATGCTTTCAGAAAAGATGCCAAACCCTGCGTTGATTGTAGCTACTGTAAAAAGTATAAGAAATGTTCCTTTAATGACCTTGACGAGTTTTATAAGAACTTAACAAATGCCGATTTAATAATTATCGCAACACCTATATATAATCTCAGTTTTCCAGCTCCATTGAAAGCCATCTTAGACAGAACTCAAATCTACTACAATACTAGAAACGTAAATCCTATTGAAAAGAGAAAAGAAGTTATCTTGCTTTTAACTTGCGGGAAAAACAAGAAAAAGTACGCTAGAATGGTAGAACAGCAGCTAAAATGTGTTTTATTTTCATTAAACGCTAAAATGAAGGGCACGATAATTTGGCAAAATACTGATGCAAATTTAAGTATGCCGAACAAGTTGTATAAGGAAATTGAGAGAATTTCAAGAGATATTTAACCCATTTAAGGGTAGCAAGTAATTTGTACTTTTGTTTTATATTCCTTGTGTAAACCACTCATTTCACGGGTGGTTATTATTTTAGAACAAAGAGAACAATCCTTACTTTATTTTTAGCGCTCAGAAAAAATCTTTATTAACTTTTTCTGTGAACCATTTGCGCAAATGGCAACAACTTCATCTCCAGGTAAAAAAGTGGTGTTTCCTTCAGGGATAATTAATTCATCGTCTCTAAAAAGGGAGATTATAAGTGAAGATTTTGGCAATATTATGTCTTTTAGCGATTGTCCAACGACTTTAGAATCTTTAAGTACTTGTAGCTCACAAATAGCAGCACGGCCTTTGTTTAAGCTAGCTATAAGCCTTCCGCCGGCACTGTCCAGTTCTTGTTCTATTAACCTTGTAATGAGTTCAGTACTGCAAACAGCGTTTGTCATACCAAGTTTCCTTAAAGCCTCCAAGTTTCCAGGATTATTGGCTCTAGTTATAACTTTTTTTATTTGAAATCTTTTTTGAGCTAATTGAGAAGCTACCAGGTTATCCTGATCTTTGTTTGTTACGGCGATAAAACAGTCGACTTTTCCGGTTATAGCATCAGCTAAAACTTCTATTTCAGTTCCATCTCCGCATATTACTTCTGCATCCAGTAAGTTTGCAAGCTGTGAACACCTGTTTTTGTCTTTTTCTATTAAGTTAACCTCGTAATCTTTGTCTAGCATTGAAAGGGCTAAATGATATCCTAAACTGCCCCCTCCGACAATAACAACTCTCATAATTTTCTCCTTTTAAAGATATTTAAAAAAACAAAAATTAATCTGAAATTCTAGCGTAAATAATTCTATCGCGTGGGTTTAACACTATGTCTTGCTTCCCATCAAACAGGAGTAATTTTCCGTTAGAATTTGTGACGCCTATAATGGATTCAGAAGACTTGACAGGTATGCTGCTTAGTGAACGCCCAATCATCCTGTGGTCTATTTCACGTGCATTTATGCTTAATGTATGAACACCGAAATTTATTTGCTTTTCTACAAACTCTTGCGTTATGGCAGAAGTTAGAACGCCGCAAGCTAAGTTCGTAGGACATACAGTTTTTAGACCCAGGTTATAAAATACTTGTTCGCGTGCGGGGTCGTTTATTCTTACTAAAACATTGTCGATGTAAAAAAACTCTTTGACTATTTGAGAAACGGTAATATTAAGGTTATCGTCCGAAGTTACAACGGCAACGGCATCACAACTTTCAATTCCAGCTTCTCTCAAAACTTTCATATCCATTGGAGTACCCAAAACGGTGATTCCATCGAAATCGTCAGATAATTGGTAAAAGTTTTGAGGATTACTATCTACCACAGATACAGTATGTCCCTGCTCGAAAAGTTCGTTAGCTACCCTTGAACCCAAGCGTTCGCATCCTACAACGAGTACATTCACTTTAAAAACCTCCTAATATTTTGTCGCGCAAACGACTCTATCAATACCATTTATATCTTTTCGTGAGTTTACGTCTTTAAGTCCAGCTTTTCTAAAAATATCAACTACGCTATCTTTTTGTCCCATCCCTATTTCTACACAGATGCTGCCATTATTTTTTAAGAGTTGGGTCCAATTTTCGGCTATAGCTCTATAAAAAACTAGTCCATCTTCTCCACCGTCCAGAGCCATTTTAGGTTCGTTTTGTACCTCTTTTTGTAAGGTTATTATGTCATTTGAATTTATATAAGGTGGGTTTGAGACGATTAAATCAAATTTATATTCAAGCTCATGAAAAATTGCCAATTTACTGTCTAGTACATCGTATTTAATTGGTGTTGCATTTTTAGTATGGTTAGTTTTTATGTTGCTTAAAAGATAGAAAATAGCTTTATTTGAAAGTTCAACTGCAAAAAAGTGAGTATTTTTAAAATTCTTTGCAAGCGATATTGCCACAATTCCTGAACCGCTGCACAAATCTAATACATTAGCGTTTTCTTTGCATTTTAATATATCAGTAGATGCATTTACAAGAACCTCTGTATCGTCACGCGGGATGAGTACACCCTCGCCAATTTTAAATTCATTTCCCATGAAGTTGCACTGGCCCAGGATATACTGAAGCGGGTAATGATTTTTTCTTTTTTCTATCAGTTTAAAAAAATTATTTTTCTCAGAGTTGGAAACAGTACGGTTTTGCTGTACCGATAAATCATGGCGTTTTAAGTTAAAACAGTGGCCAATAATACACATAACGTCAAAACTGTAGTTATCTATATTTGCGTTTTTTAATATGTTTTTCCCCTCTTTATAGATTTCACCCAAAGTCATATTTTTATTTGATCCTCTTTGTTTTCAGGAATAACAGCCTTTAAGGAATTTATCGCGACCTCTATCATGCTGTCATCGGGTTCTTTGGTAGTTATTCTTTGCATCCATAGACCTGGAGAAGCAATGATTCTTGTTAATTTATTATCATGTCTCCCGCAAAATTTAATCAATTCATACCCCAGCGAAGCCATTACCGGGATTAAAAGAATTTTGATTATAGCCCTTAAAGCTGATCCATGAAACGGAATAAATATACCTATTACTATTCCGATTAAGAGCATAACTACTATGAAACTTGTTCCACAGCGCGGGTGAAAACGACTGCATTTTTTAACATTTTCAACAGTTAGCTCATCTTGGTTTTCATAGCAAAATATAGTTTTGTGCTCGGCACCATGGTACTGAAAAACTCTTTTTATGTCTTTAATTTGTGAGCACAAAAACATATATGCTAAGAAGATTAAAAATTTGATAATACCTTCAAAGATAGAGCGAACTGTAGAATTCCCAGCAAACTGAGGTATGTTGCCCACAGTGACGTTAAATATCCAAGACGGCAAAAAGAAAAAAAGGAACAGCGAAAGACAAATACCTAAAACAGTGGAAATAAAAATTACCACATTAGTTATTTTGTCTCCGAAAGTTTTTGAAAGCCACTTTTCAAATTTGGACTCAGGTTCCATTTTATCTAAGCCTGTAGACTTTTCAGCAGAAATATTTAAGGCTTTTTGTCCTATCCTAAGAGAATCGATTAGCCCTGCGATTCCTCTAAAAAACGGGTACTTAAATATTTTATATTTTTTTTGAATCAAATCTACCTTAATTTCTTCACTGTAAAGTGAATTATCAGGAAGTCTCACCGATAAAAAGGTTTTTTTAGGACCTCTCATCATAACGCCTTCTATCAGCGCTTGCCCACCAATGGATGTAATAATTTTATTTTTGCTCATTTCGTTTCTCCTTTAATTATATTATCAGGCTCTACAGCGCCCGCGATTGGGATCATTATGGTAACTACGGTACCAATATTTTCCTCACTTTTTATGTTTATAAATCCGCCATGTAATATCACTATTTCATTTGCAACTGCTAAGCCTATCCCTGAGCCCTTTTGGGTTGTGTTTGCTTTGTAGAACTTTTCCGTTACTCTAGGCAAATGAATGTTTGGTATACCACAGCCGTTATCACTAATCGTTATAGATATATAACCGTTTTCTTCCTTTGCGCCCACGCTGATGACTCCGTTTTCGGGAGTGTATTTTATGGCATTATCAATAACATTTATAAAAACCTGTTTCAGTCTATTTCTGTCACCCAAAACGGCGGGCAAATTTTCAGGTTCAGAGTAGAGCAATATTTTATTTTCTTCTACTGCTTTTTTCCTAAACATATAAACTGCCTCACTAATTTCGGCTAAAATGTCGATTTTATCAAGCTTTAATATCATTCTGCCGCCTTGCATTCTTGAAAAATCAAGCAGCTCTTCGACCAGCCCACACAAACGCTCGGACTCGTGAATAATGACGTTTACGCCCTTTTCATACATATCTTTGTCTTCTGGACAAGTTTGGATAGTTTCCGCCCAGCCTTTTATTGCCGTTAGTGGTGTTCTAAGCTCATGCGAGATGGATGAAATGAAATCGTTTTTCATCTTTTCAGATTCTGAAAGCTTTTGTGCCATATAGTTTACCGTGTCGCAAAGCTCACCAATTTCATCGTCATGTTTTTTGTTTAGCTTAGCATTAAAGTTGCCCAGAGCTATCTTCCTGGATGTCTTACTGACTTCACAGATCGGTGCGATAATTGACTTTATAAAAAATAAGCTGGAGATTATTAAGAAAGATATCATCAATAGGCAAATAATTATAGATGCGATCAATGTTTTTGCTATGAGATCATCAAATGTCTGTAGAGAAACGGTGTACCTTACAATACCTTGAAAGTTTCCTTGCTGATCTTTAAGGGCTTTGCTTAAAGAAAAGGCTTTTATGCCGTTATGAAGTTTTTCGTTTGAGTATGAATAGCTTTTTTTGTTATCTTTTACGTCCAAGTAATCTTGCATGGGGTCATTTGTTGTAATTTCCGATTTTGAAGCGACAACGTTATTATATTTATCGTAGACGCAAACATTTAAGAGGTTGGGATTATTAGAGTATTTTATGTACGTTTTACATTTTTCGTTAAAAGCTTCCTGCGATGTGTCAGATTCCTCGCAAAGAACGTTAGAAAAGTTGTTTGCTTTATTCAAAAATGAGTCTTTTAATGCCTGTTGACTTGCTTTCTTTATTGAACAAATCAAAAAACATTCTGAAGCACAAACTATCAAAACGATAAGAATAGCACATTTCAGAAACCATCTTTTAGTTATACCTTTGAAAAGCATATGATTTTGCTCCTATTTTAAATTTTGAAAAACTGCTCAAAACTGCGCCTCCCATTTCCGAAAAATTTTCGGAAATGGATTATCGCAAAAAAATGCGATAATCCCAAGGCGTATAAAACGCCTTGGGCGGCGCCGCGAGTTTTACTCTTCCCACTTGTATCCTAGTCCCCAAACAGTGACTATATGCTGAGGGATAGAAGGCTCGTCTTCTATTTTCATGCGCAACCTCCTGATATTAACATCGACTATTTTTTCTTCTCCGGCATGTTCTGTTCCCCACACATGAGTCAAAATGTCTGTCCGACTAAGTGCAGTGCTAGGTTTTGAAAAAAAATATTCCATAATTTGAAATTCCACCTGAGTAAGTTCAATTAATTTATTATTTTTTAAAAGCGTACGGTTCCTCATGTTTAAGGTAAATTCCCCAGACTTAACTTCTTCTTTAAACTTATTTTCACTGCGCATAGCAGACAGTGCAACTCTTCTATATACGGAATCTACCCTAGCGACAAGCTCAGATGGACTGAACGGTTTAGTAATATAATCGTCTGCACCCATCATGAGGCCGGTTACCTTATCCATCTCCTGAGTTTTTGCGGTTAACATGATTATACCGATTTCGTTACTTTTTTTCCTTAAAGTTTTGCAAACAGTTATGCCATCTATGCCTGGCATCATCACGTCTAAGATAACGACGTCAAAGCTGTCATCTTCTTCGTAAATTTTAAGTGCATCTTCACCGCAGCCGGCTTCTGTAACATCGTAACCAGCTCTTTGTAAATTTATAACCACAAATTCTCTTATTGCGGATTCATCTTCAACCACTAAAATTTTTTTCATAAAAGTTCTCCTACTTAACATTTTTGGCAATTAAAAATTTTATATTTATTCCTTCATCTGAAAACATCTTTTCATGTTCAGTTAAAATATTTTTATGGTAATTTGAATTATGTAAGTCTTCTGTTTTGTAAACGATATCAAAGCCATTCTCAATAAAATAATCGATACTATCGTAAAAGAGTTCATCGTTATCTGTTTTGAAATGTATTTCTCCATTATTCTTTAAAAAGGTTTTATATTGAGAAAGTTGTCTAGGATGAGTTAGTCTTCTTTTATTATGTTTTTTACGCGGCCAAGGGTTACAAAAATTTATATATATTCTATCTACAAAGTCATTTTCGTTAAAAATAAGTGATATCCTGCTTATGTCGTGAGCGGTTAAAAGCACATTGCCTACTTTACTGTTTAAGAAGGCTTTTTCAACATTTCGTTTAGCTAGTGCGAGCATTTCGCTTTTTATGTCTATTGCAATAAAATTAACGTTAGGATTTTCCTTGGATATTTTTGAGATAAAAGTTCCTTTGCCACAACCCAATTCCAGCACAATAGGCTGTTTTTTTAGAAACTTATCGTGCCAAGAGCCAACGAATTCTACGGGATTATTTATAAAAAAATCACATGCTTCAAGTTCGGGGCGTGCCCATGGTTTTCTTCTTATCCTCATAAATATTACGCAATAAAAGTATCGCATAAACCTCCATATTTTAAAACTTAAATAATTATACCATACTTACAGAGATTTTTGTAGTGGTAAGTTTGTAAAAATACTTGACATAAATTACTTTTATGTGGTATAGTAAAGGCACCTCACAAAATAGGGCTTTATTTTTGTGCCCTCTAGAGGGAGGCTAAAATATTCCGATTACCGGGAGGTGCCGCCATGAGAGTTAAAGTTACATTAGCCTGCACTGAGTGCAAACAACGCAATTACAATACTATGAAAAACAAAAAAAATGATCCGGACAGACTTGAGATGAATAAGTATTGTAGGTTTTGTAAGAAACGTACTTTACACAAGGAAACTAAATGATTTGAACGGAGGGGTAAAATATGGCTGATAAGACGAAGAAAAAATCGACTAAAAAATCAGATAAAAAACCCAACATTTTTCAAAGAATTGGTAAATTTTTTCATGATTGTAAAAGCGAACGCAAAAAAATAGTTTGGCCAACTATGAAAACGACTTTTAAAAATTTCGGAGTGGTATTGTCTTCAATATTTATTGTTTCGGTTTTTGTAGGTTTGTTGGATTGGTTGTTTACTACGCTTCTTGGCATGATAATGAACATTGCCAAATAGTAAATTGGGGGAAAGCTTATGCCTGAAGAAGCAAAATGGTACATTGTTCATACTTATTCTGGGTATGAAAATAAAGTTGCATCGGACCTTGAAAAGACTGTAGAAAACAGAGGTCTTAAAGATCTGATACAAGAAGTTTTTGTTCCAACTGAAATCGTTACGGAAATTAAGGATAATAAAAAACGCGATATAGAACGCAAAATTTTTCCAAGTTATGTTATTGTGAAAATGGTTATGACCGATGATACCTGGTATGTCGTTAGAAATATCAGAGGTTGTACAGGTTTTGTAGGAGCTTCATCGAAACCATTGCCTCTTACCAAGGAGGAAGTGGAACGTTTAGGGATAGACAAGAAGACAGTTGAAGTCTCTTATAATGTTGGAGATACGGTTGTTATTGTAGATGGACCGTTGGAGGACAGTGTCGGAACGGTTATGGAAATCGATAAAGAGAAAAATTACGTAAAAGTAGAGGTTTCCATGTTTGGGAGGAAAACTCCTGTTGAGCTTGAGCTGTCACAAGTTCAAGTTTCAGATTGATGGCATATATGGTTGTCAATATTAGAACTTAGATGTAGTTCAAAGTGAAGTTGAGCTTCACTGTGGGAGGAATAAAATTATTCCGCAATTTACCACTATTTTTGGAGGTGCAAAGAAAAATGGCTCAAAAAATTACGGGCTTTATTAAACTTCAAATACCAGCAGGCAAGGCAACACCAGCGCCACCTGTAGGTCCAGCGCTAGGTCAACACGGCGTAAATATTATGGCGTTCACAAAGGAATTTAACGAACGCACAAAAAATGACGCAGGAATGATTATTCCGGTAGTCATAACAGTATATGCAGACAGATCTTTCACTTTTGTTACTAAAACTCCACCGGCTGCAGTGCTCATCAAGAAAGCTTGCAAGATAGATAGCGGATCGGGAGTGCCAAATAAAACAAAAGTTGCAAAGATTACACGTGATCAGGTAAAGGCTATTGCAGAACAGAAAATGCCTGATTTAAATGCTGCAAACATAGATACAGCAATGAGTATGATCGCTGGTACGGCGAGAAGTATGGGCGTTGAAGTAGTCGACTAACCAACACCCGAGTGGGAGGACAAAACTCCGATTTTACCACTTTACAGGGAGGAAAAGTATGAAACACGGTAAGAAATATGTTGATAGTTTGAAACTTATCGATAAAAATAAATTATATGATGCCGGCGAAGCAATTGAACTTTGCACGAAGATGGCATCAGCTAAGTTTGATGAAACAGTAGAAGTTCATGTTAAACTTGGTGTAGATTCAAGGCATGCAGATCAGCAAGTTAGAGGAGCCATTGTGTTACCTAATGGAACTGGTAAAAAAGTTAAGGTTTTGGTTATTTGCAAGGGCGAAAATATAAAATCAGCAACAGAAGCTGGAGCTGATTTTGTAGGTTCAGAAGAGATGGTTGCAAAGATACAAAATGAAAACTGGATGGACTTTGACGTTCTTATCACGACACCAGATATGATGGGACAAGTGGGACGTTTGGGTAAAATTTTAGGACCAAGAGGTTTGATGCCTAACCCAAAAGCCGGGACAGTTACGCCGGATGTTGGAAAGGCTGTAAAGGAAGCAAAGGCCGGTAAGATTGAATATCGTTTAGATAAGACGAATATCATCCACTGTCCTGTTGGGAAAGCTTCTTTTGGAAAAGATAAGCTACTGGAAAATTTTGAGACACTTCTTGGTGCGATAGTAAAAGCAAAACCAGCTGCAGCGAAGGGCCAGTACATCAAATCTTGTGTAGTAGCAACAACGATGGGCCCAGGTGTGAAGATAAATCCAAACAAAGTTGGATAGTAGCATAAAATAAATATAGTGCCTTTACGGGTTTATAAACCTGTAAGGGTGCTTTTTTATGTGCAAATTTCACCTCAAAAAATCCGCCACCTTATGCTATTTATTAAAATATGTCATAAATAAAGGAATTAACATTAAAATTATATTGACTTTTAAATACAAAAAAGTTAAAATATATACTAATACTAAAAAATAAATCAAATATCGATGCAAAATAACGCTTTTGACCTGACAAACGATAGGATGGAGGTGATAAAACATAAAAATAATCTATTTTTAAATAAAAAACTATATAATTGAAAGGAGGAGAAATTTGAAGAAAAAACTTTTAGGTATGTTATTTGTGTTGGGGTTGTTGCTGGCGCCGCCTTCGGTGGTGTCGTTAGCAGTGTCCTATTCTGGAAACTGCGGAGCTACGGGTAGTGAAAGAGATGTACAATTTGAGTTAGATGATAGTGGTACCTTAACCATAAGCGGCAGCGGTGCTATGAAAAACTATAGTTCCACAGGTGATGTAGGTTGGTTGCAAGATACATATCGTCCATACATAAAAACCTTGGAAATAGAACATGGTGTAACTAATATAGGAGATTATGCTTTTTATGATTGTGAAAATTTAACTTCAGTAACTATAGCGAGAAGCGTAAAAAACATAGGCAATAATGTTTTTAGACAATGTGAGAATTTAGTTAATGTGTACTATGCCGGTACGAAGGACGATTGGGATGGAGTTGATAAAGGCAGGGGAAACGATAGCTTAACTAGTGCTAATATAAGTTATTGTATTTGCGGAGCTAAAGGCAATGAAGCAAATGTAACCTGGAGTTTAGAAAATAGTACTCTCACCATAAGCGGCAGCGGTTATATGAGGGATTATACTGTTGAAAACAAAGCACCATGGAATGATTCATTTGCAACTATAAAAGCCGTGGTGATAGGAAAAGGCTTAAAAAATATAGGAGGTTATGCTTTTTCTGGTTGTGAAAATTTAACTTCAGTAACTATACCGGGAGGTGTAGCTAAGATAGGAAATAATGCATTTAACGATTGTACGAGCCTAACAGATGTGTACTACACTGACGAGCAGTTAAGGTGGAATGGAATTAAGAAAGGCGATGGAAACGATTGCTTAGTTAATGCTACTTTGTACTGTAAATTTGTAAAGGGCGGTACCTGCGGAGATCAAGGCAACGAAGCAAATGTAAGGTGGGTGCTAGATGGCGATGGTACTCTAACCATAAGCGGTAGCGGTGCCATGGCGGGGACTATACTGTTGAAAACAAAGCACCATGGAATGATTCCATTGCAAATATAAAAATCGTAGTGATAAAAGAAGACGTAAATAAGATAGGGGATTATGCTTTTTCTGGTTGTGAAAATTTAACTTTAATAACTATACCGAAAAGTGTAGTTAACATAGGAAATAATGCATTTAACGATTGTACGAGCCTAAATGATGTATACTACACTGGCACGAAGGCACAGTGGAATGATGTTAATGGAAAAGGCAGCTTAAATTCTGCTCATTTGTACTATAACTCTGTAAAAGGCGGTACCTGCGGAGCTAAAGGAAATGTAAGGTGGGTGCTAGATGGCGATGGTACCCTCACCATAATTGGTACTGGCGAAATGAAAAGCTATGCACTGGCGCAAAGAGCACCATGGAATGATTACATTGCAACTATAAAAACCGTGGTGATAGAAAACGGTGTAACTGTTATAGGTGTTCAAGCTTTTTATGATTGTGCAAATTTAAAGTCTGTAACGATACCGAACAGTGTAACTAGAATAGTAATTAATGCTTTTATGAATTGCACGAAACTAACTGATGTGTACTATGCCGGTACGCAGGGAGATTGGGATGCAGTTACTAAATACGGTGGAAACGATTGCTTAACTAGTGCTAATATAAGCTACTGTATTTGCGGAGCTAAAGGCAATGAAGCAAATGTAACCTGGAGTTTAGAAAATAGTACTCTCACCATAAGTGGTAGCGGTGCTATGAAGGACTATATTTATGAAACTGCGCCATGGCATACATACAGCAGTGAAGAAATAAAAGCCGTGGTGATAGGAAAAGGTGTAACTAATATAGGAGATAATGCTTTTAGTGGTTGCGTGAAATTAACCGCGATTTACATACCAGAGGATCATGATGTTGGCACTTTTGCTATACCAAGTTCCGCTAACCAAATAAAATATGAAGTAGAACACACTACAAAAAACAAAGGCATAGATGACGAAAAAATAGTGGTTATAAAAAATGTTACTAAAAGTGATACAAGTGCTGATCCCATCAAGTTAAACTTTGACTCTATGGGTAATGGATATTACATAATAAAAAATGAAGCAGGCGAAAGTGTCACACTTTCCGATGTATGCAAGCCTAATGACGATACTACTACGCACACTGGCTACAGTATGCGCAGGAGGAAAGAAATAACTGCTGAGAATCACGTCTATGGCTGTGTGATAGATGGAGAACGCAGATGCATAGATTGTGGGGATGTTCAAGCCTGCGAGAAAATTGGCGAACCAGTAACGTTAGGCGGTTTGACTTACCAGTGCTACACTTGCGGGGGGTGATGTTAAAGTTGTTGAACTGAACTTATAAACGGAACTTATTTAAAAAGGAGGAAGAAAACTTGAAGAAAAAACTTTTAAGCATATTATTTGTGCTGGGGCTGTTGCTGATGCTGCCTTCGGTGGTATCCTTAGCGGTGAAAGCTCAAGGCAGTTGCGGAGTTGGTGTAGCGTGGGTTTTAGATGATAGTGATACCTTCACCGTAAAAGGCAATGGCGCTATGGAGGATTATACGTCCACACTTAATGTAGATTGGTTGACTAAATGTAGTCAATACATAAAAACCGTGGTGATAGAAGAAGGTGTAACAAAGATAGGAGATTATGCTTTTTGCAGTTGCGAAAATTTAACTTCAGTAACTATAGCGAGAAGCGTAAAAAATATAGGCAATTATGCTTTTAGTGATTGTGATAATTTGACTAATGTGTACTATGCCGGCACACAGGAAGAATGGAAGACAGTGGAAAAAGGCAGTGAAAACGATTGCTTAACTAGTGCTAATATAAGCTACTGCATTTGTGGAGCTAAAGGCAATGAAGCAAATGTAAAGTGGAGTTTAGAAAATAGTACTCTCACCATAAGTGGCAGCGGTGACATGAGGGACTATGCTGCTGCAAACAAAGTACCATGGAATGATTCCATTGCAGATATAAAAACCGTGGTGATAGAAAACGGTGTAACTCATGTAGGCAATTATGCTTTTGATGGTTGTGAAAACTTAACCTTGATTTACATACCAGATGGTTGTAATGATGGCACTTCTGCTATACCAAGTTCCGCTAACCAAATAAAATATGAAGTAGAACACACTACAAAAAACAAAGGCATAGATGACGAAAAAATAGTGGTTATAAAAAATGTTACTAAAAGTGATACAAGTGCTGATCCCATCAAGTTAAACTTTGACTCTATGGGTAATGGATATTACATAATAAAAAATGAAGCAGGCGAAAGTGTCACACTTTCCGATGTATGCAAGCCTAATGACGATACTACTACGCACACTGGCTACAGTATGCGCAGGAGGAAAGAAATAACTGCTGAGAATCACGTCTATGGCTGTGTGATAGAAAAAGATGGAGTATACAGTCGCAGATGCATAGATTGTGGGAATGTTCAAACTTGCAGGGAAAATGGCGACGCAGTAACGTTAGGCGGTTTAACTTACCAGTGCTACACTTGCGGGGGTGATGTTAAAGTTGTTGAACTGAACTTATAAACGAAACTTATTTAAAGTTTACTTAAAAAGGAGGAAGAAAACTTGAAGAAAAAACTTTTAGGCATATTATTTGTGCTGGGGCTGTTGCTGGCACTGCCTTCGATGGTGTCCTTTGCAGCAACAAAAGCTAAAGGCACCTGCGGAGCGACAGGCGAGGAAATATATGTAGAGTGGGCTTTAGACGATAACGGTAACCTTACTATAAGCCATGGCGGTAACGGTACCGCCATGGCGGACTATGCTAGTGCAAACGAAGTACCGTGGAAAGATTCCATTGCAGCTATAGAAACCGTGACGATAAGAGATAATGTAACTGGTATAGGTGCGTATGCTTTTTCCGGTTGTACAAGTTTAAATTCAGTAACTATATCGAGAAAAGTAACTAAAATAGGAAATAATGCTTTTGAAAATTGCACGAACCTAACTGATGTGTACTATGCCGGTACGAAGGACGATTGGGATGGAGTTAATAAAGGCAATATAAATGATTGCTTAACTAAGGTTAACATAAGCTATTGTGTTTGCGGAGCTAATGGCAACGAAGCAAATGTAAAGTGGAGTTTAGATAACGATACCCTCACTATAAGCGGTAGCGGTGCTATGGAGAGCTATAATTTGGGATGTACGCCATGGTATGCCAGCAAAGAAAACATACAAATTGTGGTAATAAAAGAAGGCGTAACTGAGATAGGTCCTGGTGCTTTTTTGGCTTGTAGTAATTTACAATCAGTGACGATACCGGACAGTGTAGAGAGCATAGGTGCTGGTACTTTTTGGGGTTGTAGTAATTTACAATCAGTGACGATACCGAAAAAAGTAACCAGCATAGGAACTGGTACTTTTAATAGTTGTACAAATTTAACATCAGTGAAGATACCGGACGATGTAAAAAATATAGGTGATAATGCTTTTTACGGTTGCACAAGCTTAACATCGGTAACGATACCGGCCAGTGTAACCAGCATAGGTAATAATGCTTTTCTAAATTGCACGAAACTAACTGATGTGTACTACACTGGCACGAAGGAACAGTGGGACGGACTTAATAAAAACAATGGAAACGATAGTTTAACCAATGCTACTTTGCACTATCACTGTGGAGCAACAGCCGACGATAATGTATACTGGGCGCTGGTTGGTGATACCCTCACTATAAGCGGTAGCGGTGCCATGGCGGACTATGCTGACGCAAGTTCAGTACCGTGGAATAATTCCATTACAGCTATAAAAACCGTGGGGATAGAAGACGGTGTAACTAATGTAGGGAATAATGCTTTTAATGGTTGCACAAAATTAACATCTGTGACAATATCGAAAGATGCAACTAAGATAGGGTTTTATGCTTTTAGAGATTGCACAAGTTTAAAATCGGTAACGATACCGGACGAGGTGCAAGAAATATATGGTTTTGCTTTTTTTGGTTGCAAAAATTTGACATCGGTAACAATACCGAAAAATGTAGTAAGACTAGTGGATGGTGCTTTTGCTTGGTGTTCAGAACTAGAAACAGCTTACATACCAATCGGTCTAAGCGGGGATTCGATTGGAACTCAAACAACAAAACTGTACTATATAGCTGGGGCTGCGGAAGGCAACATTACGCCGGTAACTATAGATTCAGTAACCTATGGCCATGGCAAAGAAGATATTACCCTGCCGTGTGACATTATGGGGAATGGATATGTCATACAAAGTGCAAAAGAAAACATTGGTGTAAAGATAAATCATAAAAGTTCAGAAGTATATATGCCTGAAGGCTCAGAAATATATACGCCCATAACTGGAAATAACTTAGCTACAAAGTGTAAAATTTGTAATGGTGTGGTGACTACATCTGGTCCAATTGACCCATATGCTAACCTAGTTATAAGCGAAACTGTAGCAGTCGGGGAGAGTGAACAACTGCCGGTTACTGCTATTAGTGGAGGTTATACGGAATCTGGATACACGACTGTAACTGTACCGAAAGATGTAAAGTATATTAGCAAAGGAGCATTTTACACTAATGAAAACCTAGACACGATATATCTGCCAGAAGGCTGCCAAATGGAGTCGGAGTCTGTTCCGTTGACTACGAAGATAGTTTACTATAAAGTAAATAAGGACGAGAGAGGAAACGCTGTGGTGAGAACATCCTCAACAGGCGAAGAAATTACTCAAGTAACTGTAAGCAGGGTAGATGTATTAAAACCAGATCAAGAACTAAACTTAAATAACATTTATGGGAAATATGAAATTACAGCAATTGATGATGATGCGTTAGATAACAGCGGTAAAAATTTACATACCGTAATTTTACCAAATTCAGTTGAAAGCATAAATGCAAGGGTATTTGAAAATTGTAAAAATTTAGAGACGATTTACCTAAAAGAAGGCTGCACTATTGCAAATGAAGGAAATATAGCAGACAAAAATTTAATTTATTATACTGATGATGGTGCTACAATCTCTAGTGCGAAAATAAACATAGATAATTTCCAACTGGAATTGAGTCAAATAAGAAATGGAATTGGTCTAAAAATTGGCGAGAATGCATTTAAAGATCAGGTCAAAATGAAATCTGTGACCATACCGGCAACAGTGACTTCAATTGATGCACAAGCTTTTGCAGGATGCACTAAACTAACATCTATAGACATACCGGCATCAGTAACTTCTATTGGCACGAATCCATTTGCAGGATGTACGGGCTTACAGACTATTGCAGTTGAAGAAGGCAACACAGCTTATAAGATTGAGAATGGAGTGCTATTTTCTAAAGATGGAGAAACCTTAGTATGCTACCTGGCAGGAAATGCTGGTACTACATACACTACTCCGGAAAGCGTAACAGCGATAGCTGCGCAAGCTTTTGCAGATTGCAAAAACTTAGAAAATGTAGTACTTAGAGAAACTGTAACTTCTGTTGGTGCAGATGCTTTTACTGGTTGCGATAAACTGATGGCGGTTTATGCTCAAAAAGACTGTGATATAGATTCTACAGTTTTAAACAGCGAAAATATTATATATTACATAGTAACAAATGAAGATGTTAGCTCGAAAAAAGTAACTATAGGGAAAACAACAGAAGACTATAATGATAGTTTGGCAGGAGGACAAAACTGCATAATCAATAGAGCTGGAACAGAGCTCGATTTAAATGTGTTAAATAATACTGGTCTTTATAAGATTACATGTATTGGCGCTGGTGCATTTTATCAGGAAGCAAGTAAACAACATAATCTTAAGAGCATAATTATTCCGGAAGGGGTAACGACGGTAAACGGAGGATTCTTAAAGTATAGTCAAGGTCTTGAGTCTGTTAAATTACCAACAACTTTAACGAGTTCGCTGCCTAAACATAGTATTACAGATAACGTAGCTTTAAAAACGCTAACAATACCGCATCAAGTTACAAATATAGACTCAGAGGCATTTACAGCAACTACAGGTTTAGAGACAGTTTATGTACCGTCAACTATAACTGACATAACACCAATTACGAATAATAGTACCAAAGCAAATATAATTTACTACCACACGCCTACCGAAGGCGAGAAAGGACGCTATCCGGAGATATTCGGTGAAGGGAATGAAGTCTGTATAGGAAAATATGAATTTGGGAATGTTGGGGGTACTAAAAAAGAGTATTTCGAATCACACGATAGTAGCATAATAAACCGTGAGCATTCTGTTATTGACTTAAGGACAATGGACTCAAACTATCAAATAAAATTAATATGTATGGCAGCATTTTCTCGCAGTGAAGATGAAGACAGTAAAAAAGATTACATAGAAAAGATTATTGTTCCGGAAGGTGTAATTCACATTGATCAATGTGCCTTTAGATGGAACCATGGATTGTTGTCCATTACTTTACCGACAACTCTCAACCCAGAAACAACAATGCAGAAATATAGTATTACAGACAATGAAACTCTTCAGACGCTGGTAATACCACATGGTGTTACCGCCATAAACCGAGATGCACTTTGTCAAGTTACAGGCTTAAACAGGGTTTATGTTCCAGACGTTGAAACCTTTAACGTGGCATATATTACGAATTATTCTAAAGACGCAACCATAATTAAATATAAAGTAACTGATGGAACAGTTAGCCCAAAAAAGGTTAAAATTACTGGTGCGTCAGCAAAAGTAGACGTTTACTGTGATGAGATGGGCGATAGGTATGTGATAACTGGAAATAACTCATCAAGTGTTACATTAAAACATAGGGGTGATGTAGAGGTACCGGCAAAAGAAGCGACTTGCGAAGAGAATGGTACCAAAGCTTACTGGAAATGTCTGTGCGGAGGAAGGAACTGCACAGAGAAGGATAGTGAAACGAAAGTAGAGAACTTAACTATAGCTGCTACTGGACACACAAGCTTAAGTGAAGTTCCTGCAAAAGCTGCGACTTTCCATGCATGTGGAGTCAAAGCACATTATAAGTGTAATGAATGCGGTGAAATTTTCTCGAACGAAACAGCGACAATTGTACTTAACGATGCTACTATACCTGAGCATCAAGGCCATAACTTTGGAGCATACAGTCATGACTATGAAAACCAAGCACTGCATGCCGATGTTTGTGCACTTAAAGGCACAGTAGCTGCAACTTGTGCTATATGTGATCAGACTGATGTAAAGTCTTGTGCAGAGCATACGAAATCGAGTCATGTTTGGACAAAAGGAGAAAAAATACCGGCGACGTGCAAAACCACAGGAACGCAAGCATATACATGTAGTCTTTGTAACGAGTCTGAAACGAAAACTCTAGAAATAGACCCGAACAACCACACCAAAGAACATATAACTGAAGTAGCAGCAACATGTACAGAAGCAGGAAATAACGAGTATTGGCATTGTGAAATATGTGATAAATACTTCAAAAATGAAGAATGTACACAAGAAACGAGTAAAGAAGCAGAAACCATTAAAGCGCTAGGCCACACCAAAGAACATATAACTGAAGTAGCAGCAACATGTACAGAAGCAGGAAATAACGAGTATTGGCATTGTGAAATATGTGATAAATACTTCAAAAATGAAGAATGTACACAAGAAACGAGTAAAGAAGCAGAAACCATTAAAGCGCTAGGCCACACCAAAGAACATATAACTGAAGTAGCAGCAACATGTACAGAAGCAGGAAAT
>OJNI01000157.1_pt1 | contig 47983 bp, 40 predicted proteins | sample 1597441 | NCBI WGS metagenome assembly OJNI01 (sample SAMEA2452131, study PRJEB22498) | human gut metagenome | reverse complement strand
AGAATTGGGGATTCTTACATGAACACAATTGGGTACTTTTATTTTAACATTTATATGATTGGCCATTCACTATGTAAATTAATTTACATAAACATTATAATTCAAATATTTTTTTAAAACAATGGAGGTAAAATTGATAATATCAACCAATATTTGACTATAAAATTAGTTTATCAAATAAAATTTTATATATGTATGTTGCGTAATATTTTATATTTAATAGTTTCAATTCTAAAAGTTGCATAGACAGATAGAGCCCTAAGATAACTTCTATGACTCATATTAATCATCTATTACTTTAAGCTGATGAATTGTAATCTCTCTATCTTGTTTAGACTTTTCTCATATTCAATACCTATTGATATATGCAATCCTATAGGAATTATACCAAAGCCTATTTATCTTTATACTATTATTATAGCACATTTTAGTATAAATTTATATTAATCTACTAAATTTTAGTACACATCATTTATTTTATCAAATAAAAAAGTTCTTCTAAATGAACTAGTTTGATTCAACTAGACAAGTTCATTTGAAGAACCTTTTATTTTAATTATGCCTCTAAATTATAAATTTCACCTGCATCATTATAACCAAGAGTGATAGCCATACCATTATAATATAAGCATAAATAATCACCTTGATAAATTGTATGACTTGGATCTACAATTTGTGTATTAGTCAAATCAAATAAACCTTGACCATTTGTATATCCATAACCACCTGCACTTGATTGAAAAGCGGGTGCACCATTTTTAAATGTTTGATCAAGAAGAGCCGCAAGATAAGGATCACTAGCACCAAAATCGAAATTTGCAACATCATCAATTTTTAAACTTCCTTTGATCTTTTCTGCTGTAATTCCTTCAGCACTTCCTGATTTATTTATACAAATTAAATTCATATAAGTTAAAGTATTATCAGAATTTGCTTTTAAGAAAGATTTATTAAATGGTGTAAACAAAGCATCTAAAGCTTTAATTTGAGGTACAATTGCACTGGCTTTTACTATTGTAAACCAACCTTCTGTACCAACAACATATGATTCAAGTTTAGAATTAATAATTTTTGTATGTGCAACTTTACCACCATCAGCTTCTAAAGGTCTTACATGATCTTGAACAATAACCGGACCACCTGCACCAATCATCTCACAATCCTTGATTGTTACTTTATCAGAACCCCAGTTATAAACAAAACTATTAAATGAATCATAGGCCTTACACTTATCCATTACAAATTCAGTAAAAGTATAATTTGGAAAGTATGTGATAAAGAAACATGCCGCAAGATTATTATATGCTGTAAAAGCAGGCCCTTCTACTTTAATAAGAATTTGTCCTCCAGCTTTAATATTATTTTCAACTCTTGGTGCATTACCAATCATATTTAAATTCTGAATTGAAGAACTTCCTGTTTCAGAACCCTCAATTTTAAATAAACTTGCATGACTGATTGCTTCTCCCTCAGGAGTAATTTGTCCCTCATCTCTGACTACTTCTCTTAAAGTTTCAGCTGATAATTTATAGTAATTCCCTAAGATATTAAATGTTTGACCATCTCCAAGGTTTCTCATATACATATTCACAAAATCTTTCATTGAACCAAGTGCTCGATTGTAATCTGAATCTGATTTGTTTAATTCTTCAGCTGTATAGAAGAAGTAACCTGGAACATCATTTACTGTTATATCAATATTTTTGTGAAAAATTAAATTCGTTGGAAAATAATCACTAGCTAAATTATTTGCCTCTTTAAAAGCATTCCAAGCATCAGCCTCTGCTCCATTTGTTCTATTATCCATATAACCAAGTTCTTTCGCATTATACACATTATAACCTTCAACTACTTCAAATTCAAAAGAAATCGTATAGTCTTCCACATTTTCCAATTGCTTATTTGTCAGACCTGTTGGAACAACTTCTACTTTAAAAGCATTCCCAACTGCACTTGTCGCAAAATCAATTATACAATTTTTTATATCAATCCTATCAATCAATTCTGAATTTTCTAAAAGCAATTCATAAGTATCGCCATTTAACAGATATACTTTTATATCATATTCCCATTCACTAACAACAACTTCTTCTTGAGTGCCAGTTATCGTATTTACTTTATAAAATGTGCATGCCGGTTTAATACTCCAGCCATTGTCATCACCAACAACATAATTTTGCGTTAGATCAAAAAATTCAGTTTTCTTATTTTCTTTTTCTTTTCGATTTGTATTGAATAATAAAATATCCTCAGGCTGATTTACTGCATATACAATAATTCTTTCTTCACTTTGTTTTTCTTCGAATTTAGCAACTAGTGTAAGATTAGAAGTTATTTTTGTATTTTCAAAATCAAATAAGGTATCACCTAAAAACCATCCCTTAAATTCATAATTTTCTTTTACAGGATTGGTTGGTTTAGTGATAAGAGAATTTTCTAAATATTCCTCTTTTTTATATTCACTATCATCAACAATAAAAGTTACATAATATTTTTCAGGATTTTCTTTTTCCCAATTAGCCTTTAAAGTAATATTTTTTTCAAGTTGCATAGTTTCATCAAAAGGCTTTCCATCTAATAACCATCCTTTAAAAACATACCCCTCTTTTACAGGATCTTTAGGTAGGACTAATTTTTCTCCTACTTTAACCTCAATATCACTTACTACACTACCACCATCAGTATCAAATTGAACTGTGATTTTATCGGAACATGCTGCAAGCGAAAATAATAATGTAAAAACAACTAAAAATAAAGTTAATTTCTTTTTCATTTTTTTCTTTCCTTTCTTTAAAAATAATTAGCCAAGAATACTCCAATCAAACGCACTTACTTCTATTTTGATTTGAGTTTGTTTACTATCGGTTGATCTAATTATAATAGTAGCTACTCCTCCTTTTAAAAATTCTATGGTTGCAGTACCATCACTGTTTGTCGTTAATTTATAAATTGTTGAATTTTCATCATAAATATACTCCAATTTTTTATGAGTAGCATTATCTGGAGTAATACGACATTTGATTTCTACTTTTAAACCGCTCTTATAATCTTTTTTAATATATCCAATATATCCAGCATTAATTTTAGCCAATCCTGTTTCTGTATTAGGATCATAATCTTTGTATCCATCAGAAATGCATTCAATCTTTTCAACATATTTTTGTTCATCATATACTTTCATTTTTAAACCGATAAAACCAACCACAACAATAGCTAATACATAAATCACAATAATTGTTATAATAACTGATTTTTTCATTTAATCACCCCTGAATTTCATAATAGAAAGCCTTAATACGTTTAATAAACATCAAAAGCGTAGATCCAAAAAAGACTATACTAATTATCATCAATTTTACAAGTCCTAGCATTACACTACCTACTTCACTACCTAAACTTGCCTCAGATAATAATTTATAAGCAATAATAGCGTACACTGCCGAAAGAATAAAGGCTAAAATTGTTGATTTGTTTTCATTAGGATTGTCAATTATTCCACCTGTTGTCGCATATTGTTCATTTTGAGGATTCATTATATCAAGATTAGCGCTATAAATCATATGGCCTAAATGTAGAAATAAAATAGCAAATCCTAAAATAACAATTTCACCAATATTAAAGGAAACCGAACTACCAAAAATTGCACAAGTAACAAAAACAGTAGGTATTGAAAAAATAACATTAAAAAATAATTTGGTAAATAGTGGATATGCGGCATAAATAGGTTTGGTTTTTTTCATATATCCTGCTCGACCTTCACGACTATAATAAGTTGCAACTAAAGCATTAGAAGCTAATAATGGTAAACAAATCAATAATATATTGAATGTATAAATTAACAAATCACCAAGTTGTCTTGTATCCATTGCTTTATACATTGCATTTAAAAATAAAATCAAGATAGGTACAATAATATAAACCATTAAATAGTTAACTGAAATGTTAATAGTTCGTAAATTAATCTTAAATTCTTTTTCAATAAATGTCAAATATTTATTATGTTTTTTATTAGGTTTATCATCACCAATCCGTTTCTTAATTTCAAAATTTTTAGACATCATTCCAAAAAAAATTGGTCGTGAAATAAAATAAACTAAAATAAATAAAACAAAACAAATAGCAACTAAAATCAATAATTTAACAAAAGTCATTAAATTTAAAGCATAAACTTGCTTATGAGTAAAATTACCAATAATGATGCTAACCATTTGACTCATAATTGATAATTTACTTTCAATCATTAGAAGAAATTCTCTAATCTTTCTACTAATAGTAGGCCACTGAGCAATTAAATCGATATTTTCTGGTATTAATCCAATAAGGTAGACAATGCCTATAATGGCCAATATTAAAATAACGATAAATAATAATGCTTGAAGGAGTGGTACTTTTTTTAAAAATCTCCTTATATACATAACGATAATTGATAATAGTGAACCAATTAAAACAGGTAACATCAAGATAAAAATAAGCGGTATAAAAATCCACAAAAACATCCATAAAGAACAAAACCCTTTAGTAACAAGTAACAATACACAAGAAAGTGTTAGTGGCATTAAAAAGTTTAGACTTTTCTTAAGTTCATACAGATAAAAAACAATAATTTTAGAAACAAAAATTTTGTTAGTATCAACTGGTAAAGTAATCAAAACTCGATTATCCTCAGAAAAATATAAATTATTTGTTAACTCAAATGTACATGATATCAAAGATAGTCCAAGTGAAATTGTTAAAATTAATACCATTACACTAGGAAATTCACTATTATAAAAAAGTCCAATTGTTAGAGAAAGAGATAACACCATATATGAAATAGCAGCAACAATTGCAAATTTTAAAATACCAAAAATAATTACTCTTAAAAGTTGTTTGCGATCTTTAACAAAGCTTAAATCTAATTTATCACGAAGTTGCATCAAAACAAGCGTTTTAAGTTGTTTCATACTATTAGTTTTATGTTTCATAGCATCTGTCATTTCATTTTGAATAACGGCTTTCATATTCTACTAATCCTCATCATTTTCAATTGTATTTAAATAGAATTGTTCTAATGAAATACCTGATGCTTCTATTTCATCAACACTTTTTATACATTTGATATGACCTTTTTTAATAATAGCAATCCGACCACATAGTTTTTCTACAATATCAATTAAATGGGAACTAAAGAAAACAATATTTCCTTCAGCAGCATGTTGCTTCATACACTCTTTTACTTGATATATGCTATTTGGATCGAGCCCTGTTAGTGGTTCGTCTAAAATCCAAACTTTAGGATTGTGAACAAGAGCAGACATAATCGTAATCTTTTGTTTCATTCCATGCGAATAAGTTCTAATTTTACTATCAATTGATGCCTCCAGTTCAAAAATTTTAATATATTTTTCGATACGAGTATTTCTTTCTTCTTGAGATACCTCATAGATATCCGCAATATAATTAATATATTCCCTTCCTGTTAATTTTTCATACAAAGCATAATGATCTGGCACATAGCCAATATTATATTTTGCTTCTACAGAATTTTTACTCACATCATATCCACAAATTTCAATATTCCCTTCTGTGATTGGTTGTATTCCTACAATACTTTTAATAATTGTTGATTTTCCTGCTCCATTTGGTCCTAAAAAGCCAAAAATTTCACCTTGATTTACCTCTAAATTGGCATCTTCTACCGCATAAACTTTACTTGTAGCATATTTTTTAGAAAAATGAATCAATTGCAGTTTAGCTAGTCTTGTTTGTTGCTCCCTCATAAATTCTTCCTTTCTTACTTTACTAGGTACTGATTTTCTAGCAATTTCATCTTGTTTAATTTTCTTTAATTTTACATGGAGTTCATAATGGCTATCTGCTATCCTAAAGAATTCTGCATATACAAACCAAATTGCAAGACCTAAAGCAACATAAGTCGCAAAGAAAAGAATTTGATATACAGGATGAAAGGTTAAAACCTTATTTCCAATGGTAATAGTTGCGGAAATATTAAATAGTTTCTCGGCCCATTCTCCTAGTTTATCAGCAACGAAATTACTATTAATAAAGAAGAAATCTGTTTCATGACCATTAGCAGTAAAATAAACATTTAAAAATAATGCTAGAACAAAATATCCTAAAAACCAAATCATTGACCAATAAAATTCTTTAATTTTAGGCCTTTTAAATTGTTTTAATGCAACGATTAATAATGGCATAAAGAAAGCAATCCAATGATTAAACCAAAAATTAAAAATTCTCATACTTAAAATGTTAGTACCATCGTCATAGTTTGGCATAAGCATTGCTATTAAAGCGCCAAAAACATTAATAAAATATGTAAAATAAAATAATCGTTTAAATTTAAAAATTAAGCATAGCGGAATAATAAACATTGCAGTATTACACAAATGAAATGGCCATGTCCAAGGTTGAGAAAAATTAGTATAATCATAATTTACAATAAAGCCTACCATTGTAGCAACCGATATATATATTAAAGAAAAACGAATAACTTCTTCGGTTTTATTTCTTAAAGCAAAATATAAAATAAAGGGAACGATAATACCAATATATATCAATATACGATGATAAAAACTAATGTCTTTGACAACAATTGTATCTTTACCATACCCAAAAGCAAATTGGACAAAATAGGATGGTAGGGATGCAATCATCATTAGAAGTAAAATTCCAAATGTCATCAATACTTCCTTAACATTCGTTTTCATCTTCCTATCATGAAGAATATAATATATACTAAGTATTATTCCTAACATACTTTCTAAAAGATAACACACTAACAATACACTAGTATTATTGTTACCAACAAATAATATCATTATTGATGATAACATCAATAAATTTAAAAGATAAATTGGTAAAGTTATCATTCTTGCTAAATTAATCACTGTTTTGAAATGGAAAAAAGCTCTTAAAATAGTAATCAATATTCCCGTATATTGTAACCAAATAGCCATAAGGGCTAAAATTGTTTTTGTTTTAGAAATTGGTGATGAATCAAGACCAATATAGCGATCGATTTGTGTCGTATAACTAAAAAGTCTAATTGCAAAAATAATAATAAATAGTATTGGCAATATCCTTTCAAATAAAAGTGGTATAAACTTTATTTTTTTTTGATTATTATTATTTTCTATTTTATGAATTGCTAAATTTGATATATTAGTATTTTCACTACTAGTATTTGTCATAATCTACCTCTTTACATTGCATTATTAATTTTGCATTGTAATCCATATTACTTAAATATTTTAACATTTTTTAAGTTTTTTTACAATAGAAAATCAAATAGAATACATAAATTCATAACTAGAAAGCACAAAAAGAATGAAATTTTTTATTATTTAAATGGAAAAAGGATACTAATTTCTAGTATCATCATACTATAACATAACTTTAAATCCTTTCTATCTTTTATATTATTTGTCGTTTTTATCTTTTCTATCATATTTTTATTAAATCTTTTTGAATTATGCTAAATATAACACTGAAAACAATTATAAAAATACCCAAAGTAATAAGAAGGAGACCTGATATTATAACAAATACTTTAGTACGACTATCCTTTATTTAAAACAATAGAGAAAAATTGAAGATAACTATTACAATTAAATCTGCCTCTAAAAATTGACCTCAAATTGCATAATCTTTTTTCATTTCAAATCTCTTTTTAAATTTCATAAAGTACTCTCATCTATATTCTTGTTAAAGTTATACTTCCCACATAATTTTCATTATATTTATTTTTACAAGTAATAGTAACCATACCTTTTGATTTTTCAATTACTAGATCCTAAATACTAATGGTTACTATATTCTTATCACTACTAATCCAATAATAGTCTTGTCTAATATTAGTAGGTCTTCTAGATATTACATAACTACTTCTCGTATTCCCAATATGAATTGTAGTTCCTCAATAATTCCTAAATTTTCTTTTTCTTCTGTTCCATTAAAATAACCAACATCTATTTCTTCATATTTATTATCATATAACATTACAATTTGAACTTGCCATCATATGTTAAATAAGCTTCTTTTTTAGTCTTTGATTTTAATAAATACCTATACCTTTTTTTACTTTCTTCATACATATCACCTTTTCATTCTAATTTATTTCTTATATAATTATAAAAAAGTTAACTATTCATTTTTAAATAGTTAACTTTAGACAAATATAATCCTTTATTCGTACGAATTACTATCGTTACTATGAAGTGAATCTTTTAACGCCTCTTTGCGTGCTTGTAATGTTTCTTTTGCATTGTCAATTGCTTCTTGATATTTGGTCTCAAAATTATTACATACCTCTTGTTTAAATTCATTCAATTTCTTTTCAGTATCCATTAAAGCTTCAAAAGTAATAGTTTGAATAGAATCAGGTAATTTTTCTTCAATTCTCTTCATTGTTTCAAGTGAAGTTTCAAAAGTTGCTACTAACGTTTCATATACCGTAGTACTTGCCTTTTCAATACTTTCTAAGAAAGCAAGTTTAGCCTCATATTTACTTTTTAAACTTTCAAGTTTTTGTACTTCTTGAAATATCTTTTCATCTGTTTCCTCCTCGGTTAAATTAGCAACCACAACTCTTTGATCAAGATAGGCTTGTTTTAATTCTGCTAATTCTAACCAAGCCTTTTGATAATCTGAATTTGGATCAATAAACTTGCTATAATAACCATCTTGCATACTTTCATAAGCCTGATCCAATACCCCATAGGCAATTTCATAAGCACTAATCAAAGTTTGATAAATTATATCTAAATTATTAATAGCATTTTTAACAGCTTCTTTTTCAGTAATTGAAATTTGATGATTTTTAAATTCATTATACATTTCCTCGAGTTTAACACTTGCTAAATCCGCTACTTCTAAATGATATAATTTAACAACATTAACATAGTCATTATAATCAAAATTATTTATTTCTTCTTCAGTTAGGGTTGGATCTAACTCTTTAGCAAGAAGTTTTAATTCCTCCTCGGCATATCCTTTAGCTGTTTCAATTGTTGCTACCATTCCTGTTTCTTCTAAAACCTTATTTAAAGTATTTCGAGAGAATTCTTCTATTTTATTCGTAATTTCTTCTGTGTTAGCACTAACCGTTAATGTTACTTTATTATCATCACTACCTTCTACAAGATAGCCTAAATCTGTTTCAATTTTTACAATCATTTCTAGCGCTTCATCTAAATTTTTACCAACTATTACTTCACCATAAATTATCATCTTACCTTCATCATTTAATCCCGTTATTGATAAAACTTTATTTTTCTCATCTACTACCATTTGAATACTTGGATTCACATCCACTTGTACAATAGCATTATATTCTTTGGCATTTACTTTCTTGTTATTGAGGGCAATCACTCCTATTACAACAGCAAGTAAAATACAAATTGAAGTAGCAAAAATTGGAATCCATCTTTTATAGGATTTATTTATTTGATAATGACTTTGCTTTTCATTCATATTCAATTCTTTTTTCACCTTTTCATATAATTCATTGCTAGGATTGGTATCTAGCATTTTTTTTCTCATATCTTTTTTTAATTTCTTTTCCAATTTTGACATTTTAATACACCTTTCTAAGTTTATCTAGTCCATCATAATACAAACTTTGAACTTTACCAATTGTCATATTTAAAATTATGGCAATATCTTTAAATTTATAATTATATATAAATCTTAATATCATAATACTCGTTGTATCTTTATCAAGAAACTCCTCAAACATCATAATCATCTCATTATTAGAAGCATTATTACATGTTTTTCTTTGGATTAGTTCATCATCTTTTAATGTATCTTTATTTTTATCCCGGGTTACAAAATTTAAAGACACATTTCTTGTAATCATACTAATCCACTCTTTGAATTTACCCTTTTCTTGATAGGAATGAATGGAATGCATAACTTTCATAAAAACCTCACTTACAATGTCTTCAGCATCTTCTTTATTGTAAGTATAGGAATAAGCAATATGATAGATAAGTTTAACATAGGCATTATAAATTTTTTGAAATGCTTCTTCGTCCTTATTTTGTAGTTTTTTGACTAGTTCTTCTGTAATTTGTAGCATAGAAATATATTTCCTTCCTCTTTACACTATACATAACACCAAAAAGTGCATTTTTATTTTTAATATTATATTTTTTTAAAAAAGAAAATCAAGTATTTAGTTTTAAATACTTGATTTATGATTGACCTTTGGTTTTTTATTGAATTTATCAAAAGGAATTTGAGAAATTATAATCGCCATAAACATTAATGCACAACCCCATAACTCCCTTGAGGTTAATGACTCATTGATGATGATCATCCCTGCTAGTAACGATACTACCGATTCTAAACTCATTATAATAGAAGCAACAATAGGCCTTGTGTATTTTTGCCCAATAAATTGAAGAGTATAAGCAATACCACCTGATGCAATTCCCGCATATAAAAGTGGTATCATTGCATTTTTTACTTGATCTACTTGAGGTTTTTCAAAAATAATCATTAATAAACAAGATACGATAGCACAAACAATAAATTGAATTGTCGACATCATTAGACAATCATTATCTTTCGCAAAATAATCGATTAATAAAATTTGAATACTAAAGAATATCGCACAAACTAAAAGTCCTACATCATAACTATGAATTGAAAAAATTCCACCTAACTCTCCTTTTTGAAAGCATAACAAAATTAAACTTATAAAAGCAATAAAAACACTAATCCATTCAACTATTTTAACTTTCTTTTTAATAAAAATTCCTAAAATTGGTACTAATACAATATATAAGGCAGTGATAAATCCCGCTTTACCAGCCGTTGTTTCTTGTATTGAATATTGTTGCAAATTGCTAGCAATAGCAAGCGAAATTCCACAAAGAATTCCCCCTAAAAAGATTTTATTTCGCTTTTGTCTTTCCATCTTAAACAAAGTTAATTTTTTATAAAAAATTAAATCGCGACAAATTGTAATAATGATAAGAAAGAAAGCAGAAAACAAAAATCTAAATCCACAAAAGGAAAAAGGGCCAATGTAATCCATACCGACCTTTTGTGCAACAAAAGCACAACCCCAAATAATTGATGTTATTAATAACATAATAGAACCAATTGTTTGATTTTTTCTCATATTTACCTCTTACTCATTTTTAATTCAATACTATATCTAAAACTACTTTGATCCTTTTTTATTTTAATTATTTACTTTTTGACAGTAGGGGACAATTGTACCCTTAAAAGTATCATTAATAAATTTAATAGTTTCTTCATCCGTTAAAACTTCAATTAAATCTGTAACCCATTGTTTATTGACATCTTCACTTCTAACCGCTAAAATATTAGCATTAATATGATTAGGATCAGCTTCTTGACAGATTAACTGTTTATCAGTTAATCCTGCCGCAATCGCATAAGTAGCATTGACAATTCCTAAATATGTATCCTCATCATCTAATGTTTGGGCAATTAGTTCAGCTGAGACTGGTACAATTTGTAAATTTTTAGGATTGCTGATGATATTTTCAATCATCGCTGTTTCAATATTTTCTTCTAAAGTAATTAATCCTGTTGCTTGTAAAATATATAGGCATCGACTTAAATTAGAAGCATCAGAGGCAATGGTTATTTTAGAACCATTGGGTATATCATCAACACTTGTAATTTGTTTTTTGGTATATCCGCCATAAACACAATCATAATATGCTAAGACAGCTTTCAAATCTTGATTTTGAGCTTTATTATAATTATCTAAAAAGGGTTGATGTTGAAATAAGTTAGCATCAATTGATTTTTCTGCTAATGCATCATTAGGAAGGCTGAAATTATTAAAAAGTTGAATTTTTAATTGATAACCTTTTTTTTCAAACTTGTCTTTAACAAACTTTAAAATAGGCTCTCCTGGTTGATACATCGTTCCAATAGTAATTGTATTTGCATCCTTTTTACAAGATGAAAGTACACATAAAAAACTAACTAAACATAAAAATAAAACTAATAATTTTTTCATAATTTTTCATCCTTTCTATTTTACTAATTTATAAATTAAATTACCTATTAGTTGAATGGCTTCAACTAAAAAAATTGCGGTAACAACAGAATAAACAATGGCATTAATATCATAATTTTGCTGACCATAGATAATAGCAAAATTACCAATACCACCAGCACCAACAGCTCCTGCCATTGCACTATAACCAACTAAAGTAATTAGCCCAAGGGTTATACCCGAAACAATGGCAGGAAGGGCTTCTTTAATAACCACTTTTCTAATAATCTGAAATCTATTAAGTCCAAGTGATGTTGCAGCTTCAATAACATCATCATCTACTTCCACTAAAGCATTTTCAATAATTTTAGTGAAAAAAGGAATAGCAGCTATTGTAAGTGGGACAATGGCCGCAGTATTACCAGTAAATTTAGAAACACCAGTAAAAACTTTCATTATTGATCTTGTAAAAGGAATTAACCAAAATATTAAAATTAAAAAAGGAAGACTTCTAAAAATATTAACTAAAACATCTAAAATTTTATAAATAACCTGACAAGTCCTATTAGAACTTTTTCTAAGATTATATAAAACACTTCCAAAAACAATGGCAATAATAGTTGCAATAATAGCACTAATACCAACCATATAAAGTGTTTCTAGGGTTATTTTTAATACATATTCTTCTAAATATTTTTGCAAAGTTATCTTAGGCATTTTCATCATCCCCCTTTATCATATCAAATAGAATGGATCGATTTTGTAAATATTCAATCACTTGTTGCTTTTTTAACTCACTATCATCAATATTTATTATTAATGAACCTAACGTGTTTTCTTTAAAGCGTTCTAACTTTCCCCAAACAATAGAAAAATCAATATTTAAATCCCTTGCCATTTTTGTAATCAAAGCATTATTGGATGATTCTTTGGGAAAATAAATTTTAATATTGATGCCACTTTTAGGTAAGATTTCCTCTTCATTTGTTAGCTCTTTTAAAGACGCATTATTACTAATAAATAATTCATCAGTTTTACCAACCTCTAATAAAATGCCATCATTTAAAATAGCAATCTCATCACAAACCTCTTTAATCACTTCCATCTGATGAGTAACCATTATAATAGTAATATCATATTTTTCTTTAATCTGTTTTAATAGTTTTAAAATATCATGAGTTGTTTTGGGATCGAGTGCAGAAGTAGCCTCATCACACAATAAAATTTTTGGATTTAGAGTAAGTGCTCTAGCAATTGCTACTCTTTGACACTGTCCTCCTGATAAATTGCGAGGTTTCTCATTCAACTTATCTCTAATACCAACTAAAGATGCCAGTTCTTCTACTTTAGTTTTAATTTCGCTTTTTTTATAACCACTACATTCAAGTGGTAAAGCAATATTTTTATAAATAGTTTTGGTTTGCATTAACGAAAAATGTTGAAAAATCATAGCAACTTTTTTTCGAAATTCTCTTAATTGTCTTAAATTTAAAGTAACAATATCGATACCATCAACAATAATAGAACCTTCATCAATCTTTTCTAGTTTATTAATTGTCCTAAGCAAAGTGGACTTTCCTGCTCCACTCTTTCCCACAATACCAAAAATACTTGATGATGGAATTGTAAGATTGATATTATCTAAAGCTTTTAAATTAGAATACTTTTTACAAACATTTTTAAATTCAATCATAGATACCTCCTTTTAGATAAATAAAAAACGTCCCTATCAGTCTTGATAAGGACGATTAAATCGTGGTACCACCTTAATTCACTTAAATATATAATAATATTTAAGCCTCATTACGAAATACTAACATATTTCTCCGCTATAACGTGCGTTCACGTCAGTAATTACATATCATTACTGCAATTCCAAGACCATGTTCATAAAACCCTTTACACTTTTTCTCACCAACCAAAAGTTCTCTTTGCTAAAGAAATCTTATTACTCTTCTTTTCCAAATCTTTTTTTATTTATCTATCATCATTATATTATGATTTTATTTTTTTATCCATCATTTTGCTATTTTATTTGTTAAAGAAGGATTTTTTTGTTATAATTAAGTAAGTAGGTGATACAATGGAAACAAAGAAAAATTTAAATGAATACTTAATAAATAAACGACGTTACTTTCATATGCATCCAGAAATTGGCTTTGATACCTATCAAACTGCTTCTTATATTTATAATGAATTGAAGAATCTTGGCTATAATCCCTTTTATCTTTTAGATAAAGCAGCAGTTGTTGCCAAACTAAATTTAGGAAAAGAAAAAACAATTGCTTTTAGAAGTGATATGGATGCCCTTCCTATTCAAGAATTAAATGAAATTACATATAAGAGCACAAATTCATATATGCATGCTTGTGGTCATGATGCTCATATGGCAATGCTTTTAACGCTTGCGAAGATGGTAATGGAACATATTGATGATATCAATTATAATATAACCTTTATCTTTCAACCAGCTGAAGAAGGCCCTCTTCCTGGAGGATCAAAAAAAATGATTGCAACTCATCTTCTTGATGATACTGATGCCTTTTTTGCCTATCATGTAACAAATAAATTAGAAAGCGATTCGATTGGAATAAAAGTGGGAGCAGCTTGTGCAGCACCTGATCTTTTCGATCTTACAATTATTGGTAAAGGCTGTCATGCATCAACCCCTGATCTTGGTAAAAATCCTAATCTTATAGCAGCCAAAATTATTCTTGCTTTTGAAAACTTATATCAACAATTAAAAGAAAAAAATCCTTTAATTGTTATTACAACAACTTCCATCCTATCACAAGGTGCCTATAACGTTATCCCTAATCAATTAATTATAAAAGGGACTGCTCGTTCTCTAACCAATACGGAACGCGACTTATTAAAAAAGAAAATGACCTCTATCGTTAATGAAATAGCTTTTTTAAACGATGTTGATATTCAATTTAATTTTTATTATGCTTATGATCCTGTTTTTAATAATGAAAAACTTGCTAATACTTATATGTTATATGCAAAAACTATTTTTAATCATACGTACTATTTAGAACGACCAGAAATGATTGGAGAAGATTTTTCTCATTATAATCAAATTGCTCCGATTTGTCTTATATGGCTAGGTGTTAAAAAAACTAATCACTCATTTAGTGATCTTCATAGTCCTAATTTTACTTTAGATGAAGATATTTTAATTAAAGGAGTTGTTACTTATTTAAATATGATAAAAGGAACTGATCTATAATCAGTTCCTTTTTAGTGCGTAGCAATGGAAGGCCGATATAGGGGGGCAGCCTTCCTATGTGTATGGATAGTAAAATTTGGGGGGGCACAGTCCATACACACTAATATTATAACACATTATTTATCCTTTTGCAAGTCTTTTCACCATTTTTTGTATACTTTTGTAGAAAAAATCTATTTTTTCGCAACTTTCGACAACGCATCTTTAGCAGCAGCTTGCGATGCTTCTTTTTTAGATCGACCTTTTCCCGTACCTAAAACAATTCCTTCAAGAATAACTGAGATAGTAAAGGTTGGTAAATTAGCTGTTCCTTCCTTCTTAATATCCTTATATACTAATGAGGCTCTGGTTTCTGATTGCACATATTCCTGAAGCAAACTTTTATAATCTATAAACTCTATTTGATCATTTGCTTTAATATGGGGAAAAACCAATTTTTCTAAAACCTTTTTTACATCATCTAATCCATTTGTTAAATATAAAGCTCCTAAAAAAGACTCAAAGGCATCATTAATAATAGCATCTTTTTGCCTACCACCCGATAGTTCTTCACCACGTCCTAATAGTAACAACTTATCTATTTGTAAATCCTTAGCATATTTGGCATTAGCATTCTCACATACATAAGTTGCTCGTAGTTTACTCATTTTGCCTTCAGGTAGAAAAGGAAAATTTTCATAAATATATCTTGCTACTAACATTCCTAATACAGCATCACCTAAAAATTCGATTCTTTCATTACTACTGACATTATGTTCATTAGCATATGATGAATGCGACATAGCTAAAATAAAATGATCATATTTTTTTATCTTAATATCATATTTAGCTAAAATTTCATTTAGTAATTTTTTATTAAACATTATAAACACCTATTTTTAATCAAGTTTTGTTTGTTTCATTTGATAATTCTTTTTAGCAACATCAAATAATATTTTATATTCATCATCATTAAATGTTGACTGATCATTTATAATTTCTTCAGAATCAGAATTGGCAAGTTCTAATAAATCGGTATCATCTTTTAACGATGCATATTTAAAATTCATAGCACCCGATTGCTTTTCACCGAAGAACTCTCCAGGTCCTCGATTTATTAAGTCATATTCAGCAAGTTTAAATCCATCTGTATTTTGTTCTACCATTTTCAGTCTTTCAATACTTGAATCTGTTGGATTGTTAGCAATGAAGAAACAATAAGGAATACTATCACTTCGCATAACCCTTCCCCTTAATTGATGCAGAGTTGCCACTCCAAAGCGTTCTGCCCCTAAAATAACAATAGTTGTAGCATTAACAACATTAACACCTACCTCAATAACACTAGTGGCAACTAATATTTGAATTTCATTGTTCAAAAATTTTTGCATTATATCTTCTTTTTCTTCTGTTTTAAGCCTTCCATGGATTAATCCTACTGTTGCTATTTTATCAAAATATTTGACCATATTCTGATATATTTCTGTAGCGTTGGCAGTATCTAGGGCATCAGATTCTTCAATTAAAGGTGTTACCACATAAATTTGATGGCCTCGTTGAAGTTCTTCTTTCATATGATTTATAACATCTTTTTTATGATTATTATCAATATATTTTGTAATAACTTCTTTTCGGTTTTTTGGCATCGTTTTAATGATAGATATATCAGTATCACCATAGGCTGAAATAGCAAGCGATCTTGGAATAGGGGTTGCACTCATTTTTAAATAGTTAACATCTAAACCTTTATTTTTAATCAAAACTCTCTGCCTTACGCCAAAGCGATGTTCTTCATCAGCAATTACAATACCAAGTTTAGGATAGTCTATATCTTTTTGAAATAAAGCATGGGTTCCAATAATAACATTAATATCACCACTAGCAATTTTGTCAATTATTTCTTTTCTTTGTTTTAAAGAAGTTGAACCCGTAAGAAGACCCATTTTAACTTCTTTATACTCTTTTAAAATTTGTGAAATGGTCTGATAATGTTGTTTAGATAAAATCTCAGTTGGACACATTAATACCGCTTGGTATCCACCTGATACGACTGCCATAATTGACATAATAGCTACAATCGTTTTTCCACTACCTACTTCACCTTGCAAAAGACGGTTCATAGCATAAGGTGCCTTTAAATCTTTTAGAATTTCTGATATTACCTTTTTTTGATCATCTGTTAATTCATATGTAAGAGATGCTTCTAATTTTTCTAGTACCTGATTATCATAATTGATAATTGGACAATTGTGATCATTTTCTCGCATATAGTGTAAATATTTCATTGATAATTGGTATTTTAATAGTTCTTCATATTTAATTCTTCTAATTGCTTCATTAATATCATTCAAATTTTCTGATAAATGTAGTGTATAAATTGTTTTCTTTAAAGAAGCAAAATGATACTTATTAAGAAGTTTCTGAGGTAGTGTTTCCTCAATTTTATCTTTGTATCTTCTATAAACCATACTGATAATTTCTAAATATTTTGCCTCACCAATATCTTTGATATGATATATAGGAATAATATTACGATCAAGTTCATCACATATCATCAAATTATTAACTGTAAAATTATTCATATTTTGATAAAATTTACCTTGCACTCTTATGACACTACCATAATTTAATTTGCCCTTTAGATATATTCGATTAAAAATAGTACATCTAATCTTTCTACCTTCAACATCTAATTGAAAAACAACTGTTGAAAGTTTACTCTTTAAATAATTAACAGTAACTTTTGAAACAATGGTTCCTTCTAAAATAGTAGGAACTTCTAAAATAGCATCATGAATTGAATGGACAGTATAATCTTCATATTTAATAGGAAAATCAAATAACAAATCTTCAACTGTTTGAATTTTCTTCTTTTTCAAAATACTTACATACCTTGCTAAAATATAATCTTCATCAGATAAAAGATAATTATTAAGCATACTTGTTCCTCCAATTTTAGAAAAAGTGGAGTTTTCTCCACTTTATCATAATTTTATTATTCAACTGATAAAATATAACTATATACTTCTTGTTTTCCACATATAATATCCATTTCAAGTGATGGATAATTTTCTTTAATAAAATTTTGAATATTAGTTAATTCATCATTATTAACATCTTTACCATAAATTATAGTAATAATTTCTTTTTCATTTATATCAACATTTGATAAAATACCTTTAATAGCATCTAACTTTGTATTTTCAGATACAACAATCTTACCATTACAAATGCCAATATAATCTCCTTCATTAATATGAACTCCTTCAATTTCTGCATTTCTAATAGAGTAAGTTACAAGTCCAGTTGTAACATTGTTGATAACATCTGATATTTCGGATAAAATGACTTCTACATCACCGCTACTTAAATCGAGCATTGTAAGCGCTGAATACCCTTGGGCAAGCGTTTTACTAGGTGCAACATGGATTTTAGCTTTGTCATAATATTTTGCAGCCTGCTCAGCCGTTAAGACAATATTTGAGTTATTAGGGAAAACTATAATGTTTTCTGCATTCAAACTATCAAACCCTTTAACAAAATCTTCTGCAGCAGGATTCATACTTTGACCACCTTCAACAATATAGTCAACACCCATTTCTTTAAATACTTCAACTAATCCCTCACCTGATGCTACCGCAACAATCGCAAACTTTTTACGAACTGATTGTTTTCTTGCTTCAACACATTGTGGACAATTACATTCTTCAAGTGATTTATTATTGTTATCATCTTTTACCATTACTTCACTATGTTGCACTGACATATTTTCAATTTTTAAAGTTACATATTCACCATATTGTTGGCAATGATTTAGAACTTCTCCTGGTGTTTTTGTATGAACATGTACCTTTATAATATCCTCATCTTTTAATGCGACAATACTATCCCCTAATGTTTCTAAAAAATCTACAATTGTTTTTACTTCAAATTTTTTAACATCTACTTTTTTATTTTGTAATTGAAGAATAAATTCGGTACAATAACCATATTCAAGTTCGCTATCAGCATTAAAAGTTCCTTGACTAATAACAGACTGATGTACATTAAACTCATCTTTTACTTCAATTATTTCTCCATTTAATGCTTTGTGCATCCCTTCTAAAATGTAAACAAATCCAGCTCCCCCAGAATCTACAACTCCAGCTTCTTGTAAAACTGGTAATAAACTTGGTGTTCTTCCAAGTGATGCATGTGCCTCATCAATAAGAATTTTAAAGAAATCTTCTAAAGATGTACTCTTTTTAGTTAATTTGTATGCTTTTTTAGAAGCATCTTTAGCAACTGTAAGGATTGTTCCTTCAACTGGTTTCATAACAGCGTGATAAGCTTGGTCAACTCCTCTTAAAAAAGCTTTACCAAATTCTTTAGCTGTAACTTCTTTAAATCCCGCAAGTCCTTTATAAATTCCTCTAAAAAATTGGGAGAGAATAACACCTGAATTACCACGTGCTCCCATTAACATTCCACGTGATAACTTTTTAGCTACTTCATATATAGACTTTTCTTCTAAATTCTTAATTTCATTTGCGCCAGCTTCGATTGTCATACGCATATTTGTTCCTGTATCGCCATCAGGTACAGGAAAAACATTTAATGCATCGACTGTCTTATAATTCGCAGAAAGATTAGCGGCACCATTGATGACTAGTTGTTTATACAACTCTCCATCGATTTTTAAATGTTGCATAATACTCCTCCTTATATAGGTATATTTTAAATATGCTAGTTTATTTTATCATATTTCTTATCTTTTTGCAAGTAATATAAAATTTAAAAATCCTCTTTTTCAACACTTTTCTTCTATTTTTAAATTTTGCCAATACATTATATGTTTTTAGATAATATATTATTTCTTCTTTTATAAAGAAAATAATGATTTTTAATAGTAATTTAGTTGCAAAAGAGGATTTTTTTTGCTATAATAGTTAAGAATTAAAAGTATCAATTTAAGGAGGAACAAATTATGGCAAAATGTTATGTTACAGGTTTAGGACCTAAAACTGGAAATAATCGTTCTCACTCATTACAAGCAACTCGTCGTACTTGGAAACCAAATCTACAAAAAGTGCGTATTAAGGATAAAAATGGTAAAGTAGTAAGAGTGTATGTTTCAACTCGTGCTTTAAGAACTGGTTTAAAGAATGGTTCAATTGAACGTGCTTAAATTTTTAATGTAAAATAAAAGAGTATAATTCCAAAAGAGGTTCTTACGCTTGAATGGGTATAGAGTTTAAATATTAAGCATTTCAAAAATATCATTTTTATAGTTCAAAGAAAAAATTGAAAAAACTTTATGAAAAAGGTTGACTAAATTGCTTTTTCCGTATAAAATACGTTTGACAAGTTTGAATTTGTTGTTGTTACCTTCAACAAATCCAGAACTCTCATTATAAGATATCGCGGCTTTGATCGGGGCGATATCTTTTTTTATGCTTTTAATAAATCCTTCTATTCCACTCTTTACATTCTCTATATTATCATCAATTTCTATAATTTCTCCAGTTTCTTGGTCTATATTATTTTTATTAACACTATATTTATCTAAAAATTCATCTAATAAGGATTCATTCTTATTTTTAAAAATATTATGAAAATCATTATATACATTAATTATTTCATTAATAACTGGATATTTTTCTTTAAGAATGTTTATATATTTATCTATTATTTTATCTTTTGTAATCTTTTCATTTTTAGTTGTAATATATTTAAGTAACTCTCTTCTTTTAATTATCACTAAACCAGGGAATAACACTTTTTGAATGAAAGAATCTTTATGCAATTTAATACCAAAGTTATTATATAGAATCCTTATGATAAAATTTTCCAAAGATTTCTCTGTACCAGTATAGCCTTTATATAATACATATTCTTTTATAATAATAGGTGATATGTTATCTTTACACATTTTGTAGATTATGTTTCTAAAACCATTAATAGGCGTTTTATTATTATAATAAAATTTAGGCTCCTCAACTTTAGGCATTTCATCATCAGTCATATTATAATATTTTTTAGCTGTTAAATAACTTATATTAAACTTTTCACTAATTAATTTATATTTAGTTGTTTCTTTAATGTTATTTAAAGTTAAACCATACTCTTTAATATCAAGTATTAATTTTATTTTTTTTTACGATTTTCTTTATTTTTTTTAATACCATCAAAAGATGTCCCCTTGTCATTATACTTAATAATATTACCATTTTTATCAATTGGTGGTAAATCATCATAAGATAGTTGTTCTAGTATTTTATTATCTATTTCTTTTTTAACATAAATGTCTTTAGGTTTTTTATCTAATATTTTATCATTTAAAATATAAATGTTTTCAGGTATTTCATTTTTAAATATTTCTTTAAATCTATCAATTAAGTTTTGAAATAAATGGAATCTATCAGCAATTTGAACACAATTTGGTAATATTTCATTAATAGCACTTGCATAAGCATTAGCCCTATCACGAGCTATTTTTTTTATTTTCTTGTGTGATTTTAACCATTCTTTAAAAGTGGCACCATCTCTACCATCAAGTAAAGCTATTAAATGATGATCTTTCATATCATAAATAACAGTTGCATATTTCATACCTTTTCTAATAGCAACATCATCAACACCAATCTCTTCAACATCAAAATCATCTGCAATAGTAATATTTTGATATAATCTTCTAATAGTATCATTACTAACATTTATACCAATTAGTTTTAATATTTTACTAGCTGTTTCATCAGATAAAAATAAAGAAATAGCAAAAATAAAACATTTTAACTCACTAGAAAATTTTTGTCTTGGACCACAATAATCTAATTCTTGTCTAAATACTTTACAATCACAATTTTCATTTAAACATTCAAATTTATAAAGATTAACATTAATATAAGTAGGTTTTAAATGAATTGGAATATATTGAATAGTTCTTTCACAAGTAGCATGTAATTTATCACTTTCCATGCCACAACAAGGACATTTAGCTTTAATAAGTTTTGATTTTAAATAATATATATTTTTTTCATTTTCTTCTTTAAATTTGTATACTATAAAATTATCGCCAAATACATTAGTGTTCATATTAAAAGTGTTATATTTCTTAAACCCCATACTAGTTTCCTCCTACATATCTATATATATTATACCACAAATACCCAATAAAGAGAATAATAAAAAGTAAAAAAATAAGATGACCTAAAATAAATCATCTTATTTAACCAACAAATCAATTATAAGTCCTATACCCGTTTAAGCGTAAGAACCCCAAAAGAATTATACTCTTTTTTATTCTTTTTATTCAAAATGATCTAAATTAGAAAGATATTCTTTTTTCGCACTCTCTATTTTATTAACCCAAGAAAGAAAATTATCAATTGTTGGATTATTTTTTAATTGCTCATCTTCTTCTAACCAGTAATTCAATTCAAATAGCGATTGATCCCATCTCATAAGCGTCTCATCTTCGCTACTACAATTGCCCAAATGCAAAATATCATTTTCAACTGGCAAAACAATTGTCATTTGATAAGATAAATCATATGCTCTACACTTTAAAATTTCATCTTCATATTTAAGACCTATTTGTTTAGACAATTTTAAATTTGAAAGATACTTACTACCAACACTAAAATATGATAATAAATCTTTTGGTAATAAAACTTTTAAATATTGAATGCGATCTACAAATCCATCTTGATAATTTAAATAATAATCATAACCATCATCGGTAAATGCATAAATATCCTTGTCAAAATAATCTAACAGATATACTTCAGCAACACAAATCTCTTCACCAGTTATTATATCTACATAATCTGATGCTATATTCCTAATTTCAAAATAAGCGAGTCCTCTTGTTAAACTACGATAATAAGGATTTTCATATAATGATTTCTTTTTGATATCTTCTTCATTAGGTTTGACTGGTAATCCCACTTCTTCAGTATAAATCATACGCTTTTTTGACATTTGTAAACCTTGTATAATATTATTATCTTTAGATACGGTGCAACTTGATATGAAAATTAAAAATACTAACATTGTTAAGAAACTAATTTTTTTATACATATACACACCCCTTAATATTTTATGTGATTTATATTTTTTTATTCTCGGCGTTTAAACTACATTAATAATAATTGTTGCAATAAATTTACTATTATATTTATATACACCAGTTATTGTTACAACACCAGTTTTATTCTTTGCTGTAATCGTACCATAGGCGCTTACAGTTGCTATATCATTATCACTTGAAGTCCAAACAAAATCTTGAATGCTATCTGTTGGAGAATTAGATTCAAAACAAATCAGCCTTGTATAACCCTTGTGTATCAACACACCACCAATTTCACCATTATTTTCAGATACTTCAGTACCATATGGTGTTCCTGACACTCTTTTATCGGTTGTTAATGATACACTTTTAGTTTCAGTGGATGCATCTGGCAAAATAGTCAATTCAAGCATACTAACTTTTGTTATATCATATCTATAAACTGCCATAATTTTAACTTGAACAATCTCATCAGTTTCTAACGCTGTAACAGTACCATAAGTACTAACCCGTGCTTTTGTTTCATCCAATGAATACCAATAATAATCCAATCTAGAATTAGATGGTATACCATTTTTTATATAAATTAGTCTAGTATAACCTTCTGTTATTGTAGTTCCTTGATAATCACCATTGTTCATCGTTATTTCAGTTCCTACATTAACATTTTGATTTAAATCGGTAACAAGGTTAAAGGTAGATTTAATAATTCTACTAATAGAAAGATTAAATTTTGTGTCATATCTATTAGAAACAAAACCAATATAATATTTATGACCATATTCTTTAACTAAAGGTCTTTCAAAAATAAATTCACTATCATTTATATTTATACTTTTACTTTCGAGAATCTTTAATTCACCTTTATATAATGAAGCAAAGATAAATGTTAAATCTGTAATTGATTTCAAATCTGAAAAATTAACTTGATACTTATAACGACCTGTTTTAAACTCTGTTATTTCATATAAAAAATCAGATTTCCCACTATATATATTAGATAAAGTAATTTCATCACTCATAGGCATTGAAATTTTATTTTCAATTTTATTTACACTTACATATAAATTGTCACACATATGCGTATATCTAACATCTAAAAAATATTTCTTGCCAACTTCTAACTGAACAATTACATTATCACTACAAATACCATTTCGTGCTTTAGCGACTAAATTATCAATTGATAACTTATTTATAACATTTTTATCCTCATCTAAAATTTTAATAACTCCTTCAGAAGGATTATTAGACGCAGTGTTATTATGAATAATATTAAGTTTAAATTCATAAAAATTATTCTCATCAGGTATAAATTCATATAGACATTCATTATATGGTTTATGTAAATGTTCTTTAGCATCTATTATCTCTCCTTCCTCGATTGATAATATGCTATGATCAAATGTAACATCTATCTTTAAATTTATATTCTGACCATTCTCTTTACAATTTGCAAAAAGAAATACTAATTCTTTACATTCATTTGAACCAAATCCATAATAAGGTATAGTCATCATATTTCCTACGACTGAAATTGGTGTATTAGAAATTTCATTATCTATATTTTTTAACACTTGAATAATTTCCAAATCGCTAGCATTATTAAATTCAATTGTAATATATACATTATATTTAGAACAATCACTATTATAAAAATGTCTATATGTACTAGAATAAAATGGTAAATTTAACTCCTTGTAATAATGTCCTGGTCGTTGAAAAAAACTATATGGTTCATAACTATATGTTGGTATATTAGCTTCTCTTTCCCAATAATCTTTATATCCATCTAATAAAAAATCATACTCATCTTGCAAAAAAGAATTATATATTGAAAAATCTAAATATAAATTATCCATATCTGTTCCATATTTTTCTAATGCTATATTAAATGAATCTAAAATAGAAACGGAATCATCTATCTCATTAATGATATCTTTTATTGCTATAATTCCATATTTTTGGTATATATATAATGGTAATAAAAAGAGGGCATACTTTCTATACTCATCAAAACTTATGTCATTTAATGAATATTGAGTAGTTTTATGAAATAATTCTACTTTATCTAAATAATTATACCAAGTATGTGTATCAATATCACTATTATCAATACTAATTTCATTCATATAATATAATCCAGCAAATGAAGCAAACGATTCATGAAATACTGTTCTATCTGAAGAATCATTAAATCCTTTACTATTTTCGTCAATAATGGCATGGAAATATTCGTGTGATAAAGTCAATAAAAAGGAATCATCATCTGTAGAAGCTCCTAAAGTTTTATCTAATAATCCATAATTTAAAACAATATTTGAATATACTTGAGTGTTATTAGTATTAACATATGTAAATCCATATATATTATTCATATAATCATTATGTTCTAAATATATATTATACTCATTATCACTATTACTTTTAGGTTTTAAAAATCCAAATCCATTAGCACTACAAAAACTTTCATTTATTGCCAAAATTCCATCTATAACTTTTTGAACATTATCTTTTGTCATTGTTAATGGATTATAATATACTTTAAATATACCATCATTGCTAACTTCATAAGTTACTGGCATATATGATAATGTTGGTGCTAAAATAGTATAATTACTATTACCATAATAATTGATAACATTATCATTTGACTTCTCTGCATCAGTATTAAAGTTAGTAATAAAATTATTAAAAGTATACTCTTGATTATTATTCATTGTAACTTTTAAATCAATTCCATCATTATTTTTTAATAGCTCTGTTTCATATTCTACAAATAATTGTTTGTCATCACTTGATTTAAATAAAACTTCAACTTCATTGTTATCTATATATTCTAGAATTACTTCATCAATTTCTAATATTTGTAATTCAATTTTATTTTTAGTTTTATCTATAAAATAACTTCTTTTATCCACCCCATATCCAATTGGAAGCATTGATAAATCAATTTTTAAATAAAAATATTCAGAAGGTCTCTCAATTGTAGTCTTATTTTTGTCTAAATTTATTTTTTCATAAAAAACATCTTCAAAACTAACAATTTCACCTTCCACAACATTAGGAATAGCTTTATACAATTCTAAATCTACATTCAAAACATCCAATTCATGATAAATACTAATTTCTATAAATTCATCGTTTATTTTTTCAGCATCAATACTTTTAATATTACTAATATGATACAAACCAACTAAACTAAATAAAATAACAAAGTAACAAATTACTTTGTATATTAATTTTACTATATAGTTGTGTCGAATATTGTCAAAAAATATTAATATTTTAAAAAAAATAATTTTTTTTATTATTTTTTATGAATAACATGTTGATAAGCTTGACCAATAATTTTTCCTAATCTTGGTGCTTCTTCTAAACTAATACTTGATAAAGCTATTCGATATCCATTGCCAAAGTGACAACCATAAGCACCTTGAGATTCAATTTCTTGTTCAAAAGCTTGATTATCAACTAAAATAAGTACAAAGAAGCCATTTTGATATGGAGCGAATGGTACTTGATACTGTTTTAATTCCTTAATAAATTTTTTTGAACGTTGTTCTAAATTTTGTGAAGTTGCTTTGATTTCTTCTTCAAAAACTAATTTTTGCTTTTTATCCGATAATGTTTTTGTCACAATTTCCATTCCCAAATGACTAGTATTCGACCATGTAGATCTTGCAAAATATGAAGCAGCATCATTAAATAAATTCACCTCTTCCTTAATAGTAGTCATCTGAATTAAAGCACCTAATCGAAGTCCATAAATACCAAAAGTTTTAGACGCACTAAAAGCAAATAGAACCATAACATTTGATGAAAGCTTTTTTAATAATTGAAAATTTTCTCGTGTTTTAGCACCAATATCATTACCATAATCTAAATAAGCAATATCTAATAATAAGATAATTTTTGTTTTTTGAGACAATTCATTTAATAACTCAACCAAACCTAAATAATCATCATTGTTCATTACAAAACCAGTTGGATTGTGACAAGGGTCATTAATAACTAAAAATAGTTTATCATATTTTGCTTGCAACTTATTTGCTACTTCTTTTATATTTGCAAGATCAAGTCTACCATTATCATTATATAAATTGTATACATGATGATTGATTTCTAAATTAGTGGCAATTTGCAAATAAGCTGGCCACATAATGCTAGGTAACATCACACCTTCATTTTCTTCAAGATATGTAGCGAAAGCTAATGCAATTGCGCCAGTTCCACCACAAGTTGCAATTGCATTCAAATAATAATTCGTATATTTATCTTGATAATCAGAGCCCAAAACCCAATCTTTTATTGCTTCAATAAATTCATTTGAACCTTTTACACTACTATATGATAAATAATTATTATAATCCGGCTTTTCAAAGGCCTCTTTGACACAACGAAATACCTTAATTTGCCCACTTTCATCATAATATGACCCAACCGTTGCATTGATGATACTAGGATTCATTTCTTTTTCTTTACGTGCTTTAGCTGAAATAGCTAAAACATTTTCTATTAATTTTTTTTGTTGATTTTTTTTGGGCATAAAATCTTTCATTTCATCACCACCATCTTTTCTTTATTATAAATGTATTTTACTAAATTTCTTCTTTTATCGCAAGTTTTTCACTTATATAATTGAAAAGATGATAAGACGTGAAAATCTTATCATCTTTTTCATTCTATTTTTCTTTCTTTGAAAAAAGTTTTACAAAGAAGGCGATAATTTTAGAAATGAATTTTGGTAGTTTGATAATGTGAAAGTGCATACATACCCTCCTAGTGATACATTGTATTAAAAAACAATTCAATTTATGCCTTCTTTAGCAAAAAAACTAAATAGATAAATGCCTCCTCTTTTTACTTCAATAATTGGATTTTTATGATTATGTAATGGTTCGTTACTAACCGCATACGTATCATTAGGACTAAGCAGAACTTGATCTAGTTCATACAAAGCATTCGTTATTGAAACAACCGTTTCTTCTTTTGCAAACAAAGAAAAATATTTACAATGAGGTCTTTTAATTTCATAACTATCATTGGTTTTCATATATATAACTTCATTCTCATCATCAATAATTCTAATCTTATACTTATCATATTTGGCCATCAACATATAGGTATTAAATTCATGATCTAATCTAGCACTAGTTGCATCATAAACATCAATTTCTAAATTGAGGGAACCTTTCAACTGTTCTAAATATTGAAAAGCCAATTCTAAATCCGTTTCATTTTTTTGGCGTGAAAAAACTACTGTTTCATATGAATGCTCTTGAATATAATCAAGCTCTTCAGTACTATCAAAATCACCTATTGACAAATCAGGTTTAATTCCTCTTTTTATCAGTTCAAGGCTTCCAGCATCTATTCCAATAAAATAATCTGATGGATTTAAATGATAATTTTGATAAAAAGTTTTAACCGGTGATGAGGCAACAATAATAATTTTCATTCTTCTAACTCCTTTATAGTTGTATATAAATTATCTTGTTGAAACAAATAGCTTCCCACAACAATGATATCACATCCTGCTTTTTTAATAAGTTGAAGATTTTCATTATTAATACCTCCATCCATTTCAATTAAGTATTGATATGAATACTTTTTTCTCAATCTAGCTAATTCCTCTGTTTTACAAAGAACTTCTGCCATAAACTTTTGACCACCAAAACCTGGTTCTACACTCATTACTAAAACTAAATCTAAAAAAGGTAAATAAGGTAAAACAGCATCTAGTGGCGTCTTTGGTTTAATGGCTATTCCTACCTTTAATGATGCTTCTTTAATTTTATTGATTACCATTTGAGGATTTTTGGTGGCCTCAATATGAAAACATAAATAATCACTACCACTTTTAATATAACGATCAATTTGATCTAGCGGTTCTTCAATCATTAAATGAGTATCTACAATGAAAGACGTCTTCTTCTTAATTTGAAAAACTAGTCTTTCATCAAAGGTATAGTTAGGAACAAATTTATTATCCATAACATCTAGATGCAAATACTTGATATCGGCTTTTGCCAATTGAAATAAAATTTCATCTAAATTTTGATTGAATACTGATAAAATTGATGGAGCAACTTTCATTTTTTTTACCACTTTCTACGAGATTTAATTTCATTCATAAATTGTAGATAATTATCATATCTACTTTTTAATATAAATCCTTCTTCTAATTTTCTTTTGACATTACAAAAAGGCTCATTTTGATGAAGACAGCCGTTATATTTACAAGATTGAGAAAAGTGAAAAAATTCAATAAAACTATGCGAAAGGCTAACCTCATTCATATCAATGAACTCTACCATCCCAAATCCTGGAGTGTCAGCTAACCAACCATTTTCAATAAAAAAGAGTTTGGTATATCTAGTTGTATGTTTGCCTCTATTTAAAGCTTTAGAAATAGAAGCCGTATCCATTTTAATAGTTTTGTCAATAATATTGATAATGCTACTTTTACCAACGCCACTTTGTCCTGTAATAACACTTATTTTATCTTTTAAATAAGGTTTTATATTATCAATTGTTAAAGGTAAATATGTCGTTGTTTTAATAATATGGTAACCAATTTCTTGATAATAATCAATAATTTTTAAAACTTCTTCTTTTTCTTTATCTTCTAACAAATCCATTTTAGAAAAAATTAAAATAGGCAAAATATTTTGAAATTCAAAAACACAAATCATTCGATCTAAAAGATTTAAATTAAGTGATGGTTCCTTTACACTTGTAACAATAAATGCTTGATCAATATTGGCGATTGGTGGTCTAATAAAATCATTACGTCTTGGCAAAATTTTGACAATTGTAGCATATGAATGACCATATTCATATTCAACTATATCACCTACTTTGGGTGATATGTTCTGATTACGAAAAATCCCTCTTGCCTTAGCAATGAAAGTTTTTTTTGAACTTTGATCATAAATAGTATATTCTCCCGAAATTAAACAAGTTATAATAGCCGTCATTTACTTTCTTCCTTTAATCTTTTGGCTCTTAATTGTCCACAAGCAGCCATAATATCAGAACCATGTTCTATTCTAATTGTAGCATGAATACCATTTTTTCGTAAAACTTCAAAAAAAGCATCAGCCTTCTTTTTAGATGTTTGTTTAAATGGTTTCGTACTTATCTCATTATATGGTATTAAATTTACATAACAATTTATTCCTCTAATAAGTTTGGCCAACTCTTCCGCATGGTAAATTTCATCATTGATTTTAGATAATAAAATATATTCAAACGTAACTCGTCTATTGGTTTTAGCAACATATTCTTTTACTGCTTCTATTAATTGTTCGAGAGGATATTTTTTATTAATTTTCATCATTTGATTGCGGATAATGTTGTTTGGAGCATGTAGACTAATTGCTAAATTAACTTGCAAATCAAAATTAGCAAATTCTTTAATTTTAGGTACAATCCCACAAGTAGATACTGTAATATGACGTGCACCAATTTCAAAACCATTAGGATAATTTAAAATACGTAAAAATTCTATTACATTATCATAATTATCAAAAGGTTCACCAATCCCCATTACCACAATATTAGATACTCTTTGAAAATTAGAATCTAAATCTCTTTGTACCATTAAAACTTGTAAAACCATTTCACCGATTGTAAGGTTTCTAATTTTATTGAGTTCCCCACTAGCACAAAAAGCACATCCCATATTACAGCCAACCTCACTAGTAACGCATATACTATTACCATAATGATGACGCATTAGAACTGTTTCAATTAACTTTCCATCATTTAATCTAAATAAATATTTAATAGTGCCATCATTAGCTATCTGTTTAGTTACAAGTTCTAATAATTTCAATTCAAACTCATCATTGAGTAACTTAATAGTTGTTTTAGCAATATTAGTCATCAAATTAAAGTTATCAACCCGAAAGCGATATAACCATTCAAAAATTTGTTTGGCTCTAAAAGGTTTTTCCCCTTTAGTAGTTAAATATGCCTTTAACTCTTCTAAAGAATAATCATAGATATTTTTTTTCATTTAAATACCTCGTAATCTACATATATAAAATCCATCTTCTTTATTTGATGGAAGCACCTTAACTTCTTTTTCTTTTTTAAATGATGGATGCTTTAATAGAAATTGTTTCATCATATCCTCATTTTCTTCTTTGTTGATAGTACATGTACTGTATACTAAAATACCATTAGGTTTTAAATATTGTACAATATTTTCTAAAATTTTTTCTTGTGTTTTTTTTATGGATGCAATTTTTTCAAGCGTCATTTGATATTTTAAATCGGGTTTATGCCTAATAACACCTAATCCAGAACAAGGAGCATCTACTAAAATTTTATCAAAAAGAAAATCAAAATGAACAACCGTGGCATCTGCTTGCATTGTTTTTACACAGGTCACTCCCATTTTAGCAATGTTATCTTCAATTAATTGAATTTTATGAGGATAAATATCCATTGCAATAATCTTTCCTTTATTATCAATCATACTTGCAAGTTGCATTGCTTTAGATCCTGGTGCACTACAAGCATCAAGAATAACATCATTTTTAAGAGGATTCAATATTTTACCAACCATAATACTTGATTTATCTTGTGCAATTATCTTTCCATTTTTAAATAAACTACTATGAATTAAACTAGTTTTAGTCTGTAAAATCATATCATCTTCTAACGTATATAAAATATTATCTTTTTCTAACGTCGCCTTGACAGCTTCTATTGTGGTTTTTAATGGATTGATTCGATATGTATTATATACTTCATCATTTTTTAAAAAAAAGTCAACAATTCTATCTTGGTATTGTTGATAGAGTAGTTTAGTAAGTTCTTGAGGAAGACTATACTTCATACTATACCATTCTATTTTGGATAAATTATCTAAATTTCTTTTAGGCATTTGTTGATACTTCCGTAAAAGAGCATTAACAAATGTTGAGGCTTTATAATCTAATTTCTTTATACTTGCCACAATCTCATTTACAAAATAATAACTTGGTAAATTTAAATTATCAATCCCATAAACTCCTACTCTTAAAGCATTTCGAACAAAAGGTTTAATTCTTTTACCTTTAGTAAGGGGTTGAAGATTATAATCTAATAATATCTTATTTTCTACTACACCATAAACTATCTTTGTATATAGTCTTTTCTCATAGTCATTAAACTTTGTTTTATTTAAAGTTTTACTAACGACTAAATTGGTATAGCCATTTTGGTTTAATATCTCAATTAAACTATTTATTATATAATTAAACATCTTTTTCTCCCGCAAGCATAATAAATACATTAAAACGTATCTGTAAATATTCTTCTTTAAATAGAGTTTTATCTTTCAAATACTTTAAAGCCTTAGTAGTAATTTGATAGGTTTTTAAATAATCATCTTTTGTAAATTGTTCTAATTCTATTAAAGAATAAATGTTTTCAAAAGGAATAAATTTTAAATCCTGACTTGATAAATGTTGATTTAAGAAATAAATTAAATTTTTTAGAAAAATTTTGATTTTAGGAGTTTCATCTTGAAGTAAAACCTCTTGCAAAACGGGAAAATGATGATAGGTAGAAAAAAGATTCTTTATTCTTTTTTGCAATTTTTCCAATTCAATCTCAGTAAATGAATCTAATAAAAGAAAAAGATTTGAATCAAAGATTGGATATAGATCTTCTTTAAATTCATAAATCATTTGAAGGAGTGTTTCATTATCATTAATAATATAATTTTTAGTGAGTGAAGTTTTATCACCATGTTGATATTTATTTAAATTTTCCTCAAGGTTATCATAAGTATTTCGTGTGAATTGCCATTTTTCTTTTAACATTTGATTTACTATATGATTCATTAATATATCCATATATATTACATCTCTTTTGGTTTTTGTAAAATTTTGCAAAATACTATCTACCATCATCTATCACCTACTTTTGATATTATTATACAATAATTCAAAATTTTTTTCAAGAAAGGTATTAAGGGTTTTCTTGAGATATCTTGCATTTTATGTTTACATTTGAAAATTTTGTGTTATAATATTAACAATTCATTTAGAAAGGAGTTTAAAATGAAACCAGAATTACATATCTTTGGTATCACAATCCCTACATTCGGATTAATGGTATCAATTGGCGTTTTATGCTTTGCTTTAATCATTTTAACACTGTTTAGAAAAAACCATATAAGTGAGAAAAAAATAGATAAATTAATTATCGTTTGTGGGCTTGCGGGAGCAATATTTGCCTTAAGTGCCGTTTTCTTTGATGCTTTATGGCACAATATTTCTACCTATAAAGAAACAGGTAGTTTTAATTGGGAATGGTGGGGTATTACTTTTTCTGGAGGTCTTTTTGGTGGTATTTTATCATACTTCATTATTTATTACTTTATAATGAAATATGACCGCAGCAAAATGTTTTTTTTCCTAGATATCATTGTGGTTGGACTTTGTGTAGCCCATGGGTTTGGTAGAATTGGCTGTTTCTTCGGAGGATGTTGTTATGGAAAAACAGTTGAACCTCATACTTTTTTATCTATCTATTATCCAATAAATGAAGCTGGTACTACATATGCTTGGATTTTACCTACTCAGTTATATGAAGCAGTTTTCTTATTTATATTTGCAGCTATCTTATTTTTCTTTATTAAAAAGAATCGCTGTGGATGGTATTTTATTGGTTACAATGTTTTTAGATTCTTACTTGAATACTTAAGAGGTGATGATAGGGGTTCTAGTCCTTTTGGTTTTCTATCCCCATCACAATTTATGAGTATTATTATGTTTTTGTGGGGAATTGTATTATTAATATGGCGCAACCCTCTAGAAAATTGGCTCCAAAAGAAAAATGTTTTAGAACCGACTGCGGAAACCAATAACCATCATAATTTAGAACAAATAAATGAAGAAAAAACAAAGGATCCGAATATCAATGAATAAATTTTTAAATATTATTGATCGCATTATATTGATTCTTGCTTCAATTATTTTCATTATTTTAGTCGGTTGCATTAGCATTCTTCCTATCGCTAAATCTAAATCTTACTATTTAAAAGAACAAGATAAAAATAATGTTGAAGAAATTCTTGAAAAATATACTTTTAATGGTGATTCCCATCAACACTATGATGAAACAACTAATTCTTATTATGATTGTTATTAGCCTAAATATGATGTGACAAAAGATGATTTGATAAAAGCTACTAATCATATCATCAATTATTTATATCATAGCGATGTTGATAGTATGCAATTTCAAGTATTAACCTCTGAAGGACCAGTTAATTTTTTTTCTGAGCAAGCAATCATTCACATGCAAGATGTTAAGGTTCTTTTTATTGGTGGAATTAAACTTTGTTACATCTGTCTTATCCTTTTTATTGTTTTCGTTGTTTATTTAGTAATACGAAGAAAAAATATTTTACCAATTTTTTTTAAAACATATTTAATTACTGTTTCTATTTTTATAATTTTAGGAATTCTTGTAGCCATTTTTGCAATAGTCGATTTTGATTTGGCTTTTGAAATTTTTCATAAAATCATCTTCCCCGATAGTGATAAAGTTGAACTTGCTTTGTCATTTCATTATTGTGATACTTTAACTAATGTATTAACAGGCGATTTCTTTATGCATATTGGGCTTATAATTGGAATTACTTTTATTAGTATTTTAGTTTGTTCTCTTATCATTTGTGGATTATTAAAAAAATATGGTTCTAATTTAAAATCTATATTATTTAAATCTCATTATAAAAATAAAAAACATTTAAATAGCACCTTTTAAAAAGATGCTATTTAAATGCTTTTTTTATTTTAAATTATAAAAAGATTTCAAGCCATCAAAAATCGCACTCTCTTGTAAATCATCTTCGATTCTCAATAATTGATTATATTTAGCAATTCTATCTGTTCTAGAAAGTGATCCTGTTTTAATTTGACCTGCATTTAATCCAACTGCAATATCCGCAATCGTCGTATCTTCACTTTCACCACTACGATGCGAAATAATTGCTGTATAACCAGCTCTCTTAGCCATTTCAATAGCCGCTAAAGTTTCTGTTAAAGTACCAATTTGATTTAGTTTAATTAAAATGGCATTGGCAACTCCTTCTTTAATACCTCTAGTAAGTCGCATCGTGTTAGTAACAAATAAATCATCACCAACAAGTTGAACTTTTTTACCGAGTCTTTTAGTAAGCTGTTTCCAACCTGCCCAATCATTTTGATCTAACCCATCTTCAATGGAAATAATCGGATAAGTATGAACTAATTTTTCTAAAAAAGCAATCATTTCCTCTGATGTTAATGTTTTATTCTCACTTTTTAATTTATACGTTTTATCTTCACTATTATAAAATTCACTAGAAGCAACGTCTAAAGCTAAATAAATATCTTTACCTGGAAGATATCCTGCCTTTTGAATTGCCTCTAAAACTACATTTAAAGCATCTTCATTAGAATTTAATTTTGGTGCATATCCTCCTTCATCACCAACAGATGTAACAAGTCCTCTTGATTTTAAAACATCTTTTAAATGATGAAAAACTTCTGATGCCATTTGTAAAGCTTTTTTAAATGTTTTACAAGAAACTGGTACAATCATGATTTCTTGAATATCAATACACCAATCCGCATGTGCTCCACCATTTAATATATTCATCATTGGTGTAGGTAAAACATGTCCATAAGCACCACCCAAATAGCGATAAAGTGGCATATCATAATAATCAGCTGCGGCCTTAGCACATGCAAGGGATACTCCTAAAATAGCATTTGCTCCTAGTTTTTCTTTATTTTTCGTTGAATCTAATTGAATCATCACTTGATCAATTAACATTTGACTTGTTACATCATAACCAATAATTTCAGGGGCAATCACATCATTGACATTTTCAACCGCTTTTAAAACACCTTTCCCTAAATATCTAGATTGATCTTTATCTCTTAGTTCTAAAGCCTCATATTCACCAGTTGATGCCCCACTAGGAACAATGGCTCTACCATATGCTCCAGATTCCGTTGTTACCTCAACCTCAACCGTTGGATTTCCCCTTGAATCAAGAACTTCTCTTGCGTAAACATCTACAATATATGGCATATTATCTATCTCCTTTTTATAATTTTATACATTATTTTCCTATTATTACTATAGCCATTTTATTAAAAAATATACCACTTTTCAGGATATTTTTATAAAACAAATCTATTATATCAAAAACTAATGATTTTATCAAGATATGCTATTTTCTTTCAATGAAAAAAGACATCTTCAAAATAAGTTTTGCCTTCTTATTTAAAGATATCTTTTTTTAAAATGATACAATTAATTGAAAAAATATTGAGTGATATTATCTGAAACAGCACCAGAAAAATACAATTCTTCACCATTATACAGTATATTTAAACCAATATATGAAATCTTAAGATTAGCCAAAGCATCATTATTTAGTATATCATTTAATTCAGATAAACGATAACCAAGTGATGAGGCAATATCATCAAAAGATACTATACCAAAAATATTTGGTTCATCTACAGCATTTAAAGAAAGGTATCCACTATACGAAGCATTACCTATTTCTAATTTCAACTCTAACTTTGAAAAATTTCCCTTAGAAAGATTATCTTGATAAAGATTGAAAATTTCTTCTTTAATAGATACTACTAAATAATCTATCGTTTGATTATCAATTGTTTGAGTTATAACACTTAATTCATAAATACTAGGATATTGCCAATCAATATTCAAATAATATTCAAAATCATAAATCAAATCTTTTTGCTCAGTCGTTAAGGCAAATGAATAACAATCGACTAATGCCAATAATTGATCAATTTTAGTTAATAACGCATCGTTGAAAAATGCTTTATCAGCAGCTGATACTCCCTCACCAGTTGTTAATTTTTCAATTAAATCAATAACTGTAATAATTTTTGTAGGAGTTGTATTTGAATTAGCAAACAATACTTTCCAATTGTTTAAATTTTCAATCAATATATTTTTATTCTCTTCATAACCGGATGTCTCAAAATTTCCTATTAAATTTGTTTGTAACATCATTTCCAAGAATGGTTTTAAAGTTTCAAAGTTGTCATATATGCATTGATATAGTTCTTCCGCTTTTTTCAAAACATCAAATTCTTCATTATTTTGAAGCATCTCTTTTCTTAAATTACTACTATAAAAATAATATTCAAAACATCCTACTAATAGATCTTTATATTCATTTAAAACATCTTTATCTACATATGTAAATACTTGATGTAACAATTCACAAACCACTTCATATGAAACTTCGGGTGCCTTAGCCATAAAAATAGTTTCATAAAGCATCATAGCTAATTGTTCAGCATAAGCAGAATCGACAGATATATATTCTAAAAGTTCTTCCATTTCATCAAAAAGTCTATTAAACAATTCTTCGTCCATTGCTTGACCAAATACTAAAGAGAATTGTGAATCCAAATTGAAACCATTTGTCATAAGAGCAAATTTAGCAATATAATATAAACCTGTTTGATCAAAGTTTTGTATATCCTCATTTTGTAATAATGCTTCTTGTAAATTAGCAATGAGTTTTTGAATTTCAGCATTTGCAATTTCTGCTTGTTCAGGATTGCCCATTATATATGCTTCAATGATGGAAATAATATCATAACTTGCCGTATCAATTGATGTAACAAAATCAATGCATGTATTCGCAGTACTTAAAATTGTTTTTAAATACTCGACAAAATATTCGATTCCTTCGATTCTAATTCCACCATTTGCATTATCAGTCATACAATATAGAATATCACTAAATGATAAAGTATCTACAAGTTGTGCGAGAATATCGATATCCTCTTTAGTTGGTAAAGCCTTGTCAATGACTTCGACTAGATTATTCTTCAAAGTTTGTGCATCTAATAATGCCGCAAGCAGTTTTTCTCTTGTATCAGCCGTTTGAAAAGCAGTAATCAAATTTTGAAAATCTTCATTTGATGCCATCACTGTCGTATAAGCTTGGAATATAGCTTGCACACGTTTACCAATTTGAGGCATTTTTTGAATGATAGTTTTTCTGAAAGCTGGATTGTTTTGATAAATGTTAATTGATGCAGTTTCTAATTTTTGATATAACATAGCAGTTTGAAAATAAGTATGAATTACATTTTCATTTTCATTCGTATCTTTATTGTTCATATAATAACAAATAAGCGTTTCAATTTCATCTAACGTTAAAGTATAACTTTCGTTTGTAATGTTATTCGTAAAATTTATTGTTAAATCATTTCTAGTCAATTTATACTGCGGACAAAGTGATTGTAAGATTGTTAAAAAATCAAATACATTAGAAACAGTATAATTATCAGCATAACTAGCTACCCAAGCAAGACATGGAGCAACAAGATTCACAAATTTTAAATCATCCTTTGCCTTTGTAAAGGTTGTTTGATAGGCATCGTTATTCACTAGTTTCGTAAAAACTGTTTGTAAAGCCTCATCATATCCTTCGGGATTCACAACATTATCTACTAACATCTGATGAATTTGTGAATTAAATAGTTCTGATGCATACAATAAGGCAACAGATAATAAATCAGAAACTCTTTCATCTTCTATATATTTTAATACTAATTCCAATACTCCTTCATCAGAACTCAACTTTTTTAAATCATCTACCGAAACATTATACTTTTTACAAGCAATAGCTAATAGTTTGATAGCACTTTTAAACGCATCATCAATATAATTAAGACCAGAATCTACTAAAAATTGATTTACTTCCTCATCTGATAAACTAACTTGATAATTTAATATTTCTGATGATTCTGATTCTCCGGTTTTAGATTTCGCAACCACATAAATATAAGCTAAACTAATTTCAGAAGGAATCTGATAAGTTGTTGTAGTAAGATTTGTAGCCTTCAATTCATCATCAATATAAATATCATATGTTTGGGCCCCTTCTACTGCTTGCCAACTTAAAATATTATCTTCTATTTTTAAATCAGTTGGTTTTGTAAGTTGTACTACTTGCTCCCATTTCGCCTTTAAAGTAAAATTGCTTTTCACTTTTTGACTAAAATCATACGTTTTACCATCTAACTGCCATTCCACAAAGATATAGCCATCTTTAGTAGGAGCAGTCGGTTCTTCTAAAGTTTCTCCCTTTTTTACTTCAACAGCGGCAACTGTTGTACCTCCATCAGTATCAAAATTAACTGTAAATTTTTTATTACATGATGTTAGAAAAATAGCGATAAAACTGATCATGAATAAACATATAATTCTTTTTTTCATTTTTTCCCTTCCTATCTTATTTAATTTATAATAGATTATAACATTTAAAAAAATTAAATTCAACTATATTATTAATTTTTTAAAAAATAATAATTTATTCTATATTTGAATCTACCATAACAAAAAAATATGATATCTTTTCAATATCATATTTTTTCATATCTATTTTGTTAAGGCTTGAGAAACGGCCACCGCAACCGCAACCGTAGCACCAACCATTGGATTATTCCCCATTCCAATTAATCCCATCATTTCAACATGGGCAGGAACTGAAGATGACCCAGCAAATTGAGCATCGGAATGCATTCTACCAAGGGTATCGGTAAATCCATATGAAGCAGGGCCAGCTGCCATATTATCTGGATGGAGAGTACGACCAGTTCCTCCACCTGAGGCAACTGAAAAATATTTTTTGCCCATTTCAACACATTCTTTTTTATAAGTACCAGCAACTGGATGTTGGAAACGAGTAGGGTTTGTTGAGTTACCAGTAATTGATACATCAACACCTTCATAATGCATAATTGCAACCCCCTCACGAACATCATCAGCACCATAGCAGTTTACTAGTGCTCTTTCACCATTAGAATAAGCCGTGCGAGAAACTTCATGAAGTTTTCCTGTTTTATAATCAAAAGTAGTCTCAACATGAGTAAAACCATTAATACGAGAAATTATTTTAGCAGCATCTTTACCAAGACCATTTAAAATAACACGAAGTGGTTCTTTTCTTACTTTATTTGCTGTTTTAGCAATTCCAATTGCTCCTTCTGCTGCCGCAAATGATTCATGACCGGCTAAAAAAGCAAAACATTTTGTTTCTTCTGATAATAACATTGCACCAAGATTACCATGGCCAAGACCTACTTTACGATCATCAGCAACTGATCCTGGAATGCAAAATGACTGTAAACCAATACCAATATATTTTGCGGCATCACTTGCTGATGTGGCTTTATTTTTAAGTGCAATAGCAGCGCCTACTGTATATGCCCAACATGCGTTTTCAAAACAAATAGGCTGAATACCTTTAACAATATTATAGGCATCAACACCAGCTTTATCACAGATTTCTTTTGCTTCTTCAATTGATGCAATACCATTTTCTTTTAATGCTTTATTTATTTGTTCAATTCTTCTTTCATAGTTTTCAAATAATGCCATTATAAGTATGCCTCCTATTCATAACGTGGATCGATATATTTTGATCCTTCAGCAAATCTACCATATGTGCCAGTCGCTTTCTTTAAAGCATCATCAGCATTCATACCTTTTTTTAAAAAGTCGGTAAATTTACCTAAATGTAAATATTCATAACCAATTATTTGATTATCCGAATCAAGAGCAAGACGAGTTACATATCCTTCAGCAAGTTCAAGATAACGAGGTCCTTTAAGTTTTGTACTATAGGCTGTTCCAACTTGACTTCTTAATCCTTTTCCTAAATCTTCTAAACCTGCACCAATAGAAAGTCCTTCTTCAGAAAAAGCTGATTGAGTACGGCCATAAATAATTTGCAAAAATAATTCTCGCATTGCTGTATTAATTGCATCACAAACAAGGTCAGTATTTACAGCTTCTAAAATAGTTTTACCAACAATTGCTTCACTTGCCATAGCAGCTGAATGTGTCATACCAGAACAACCAATTGTTTCTACTAAAGCCTCCTCAATAATACCATTTTTAACATTTAATGTTAGTTTACATGCACCTTGTTGAGGAGCACACCAACCAATACCATGTGTAAAACCATTGATGTCTTTAATTTCACGAGAATATGTCCATTTTCCCTCTTGAGGAATTGGAGCACATCCATGACTTGCACCAACCTTAACACTACACATTTCTTTTACTTCATTTGTATAGTTCATGTTTTCTTCTCCTTTAAATTCTTAAATTTTAACCATATATATTATAAACGAAATTGAACTTTTTCGCAAATATTAAGATTTTTTATTTATTTTCATCTTAAATAAATATATAGATAGATACCAACCCACTGAATGACAGCTCCTGCAATTACAAAAAAATGCCAAATGAAGTGAGAGACCTTTTTATCAATAATAAATGGAACAATTCCTAATGAATAAGTTATTCCTCCTGATAAAATTAACATAAAAAAGGTAAAATCATTGGAAAACATTTGAGGTAAAAATAATAAACCGCTCCATCCTAAAAGAAAATAAAGTGGAAAATGTATATATTTTAATCTCGATGGTCCAAAAATAGCAATCAAAGTAATTCCTATTCCTATTATAATCCACTGTATAATTAAAAAAATCAATCCTTTGATACCACCAATATAGCATAGTAAGATCGGCGCAAATGTTGCTCCAATCAATAAATAAATGGATGAATAGTCAAACCTACGAAAAACTCTTTTTGCCACACTTTGATATGGAAAAGCATGATATAAACAGCTCATAATAAACATGAAAAAAAGCCCAATAAAATAGATACTAGCACCAACATATTCTTTTGATGTATCCGATGCTAGAAGCATCAAAATATATAAGACAACCGAAAAAATAGCACCCACTCCATGTGTAACCGAATTACCAATTTCTTCAATAATTGAACGATGTGGCATATTTGGTATAACCCTATAGGTATTAGAAGTTTTTATACCTATTTGGTATTGTTTTTTAAGACTTTTTTTATTTTGTTTATAAATTTGTTTGAATTCTTTTTTCTTTAACCGATATTCTTTTTTTGTCATTTTTATATTCTCCTACTTTTAATAAATCCCTTTCATTATTTTATACCCTTTTTCTATATTTTACACTAACAAGTTAAAATAAAAAATATAATTGCATTCATTTTTCACTGATACAATTATATTCCTTTTTTATGAAAATAATAATACTGCGATTATTATTCCAATAAGTAATATTATAGGAATAATAAGTTTTAAAATGTATGTTAATCTTTCAATCATGTGTTGCTGCTTTTTCAAGGTATTTTCATAAATTTCCTTTGTAATAGTTTGTTGAACTTCAATGTTATCTAAACTAACATTGTAATAACTATGATTCAAATATGTATTAAAAACAATAAACAATATACCTAAATAAATATAGATACATATTGAAATAATAGTTGGAAATAATCGATTACCAAATAATCCAATTTTACTAAAAATGTTAATAAATTGTTCATCTATACTTATATCATTTAAAATAAAATACAAAACACTATTGATAATATATATCAAAGCAATAGCGAAACAACATATAGAATTTAAATACAATACCGATTCTTTAAGTATTATTTGCTCTTCTTTTTCAATATGAATCAATGTATTAAGAAATTTTTTTAACAGAAAAAGAAAACCAATACGAATACCAAATATAAATAAAACTATAAAAAATAAAATACTGCTAAGAATAAAAACACTACTATCAATATTTATAGATAAATACACAATTGGCAACAGCACAAATAGAACTAAAATAACTGTAATCATTGTAATAAACAATTTTAAAGTAGTGACCACCTTTAACAATTTTAATCCTTTTGGATTATATGTAGTATCATTTTGAAAATAAGATAACCATATACCGATACAAAAAAGGATAGGAAAAATTATACCTAACAAATCAATGAATAATTGATTATTGAGAACAAAAATATGAATCATATTCATAAGAATACCAATTGATAAAAGAATGGATAAAATAAGCACAAAGGGGGAATTTAAAAATATTCTAATTTTATCAGATTTTTTCAAAATAGTTTTTTGATTCATATTCTTATCCTCAAAATAATATTTATTTTTTAATAATCATACTTTTTCCTGTCATTTGAACAGGTTTCTTTATTTCTAGTAATTCAAGCATTGTTGGAGCAATATCTCCAAGATTTCCTGTTTTTCTTAAAATAAGATTTTCGTTTGTAATTAAAAATGGTACTGGTGAGGTAGTGTGAGCCGAAAATGGCTTATGATTTTCATCCCAAATTTCATCGGCATTGCCATGATCTGCAGTAATAATCAAAGTTCCTCCCACTCCTTTTACAGCTTCATATACTTTACCAATACATTCATCGACAGTTTCAACAGCTTTAACTGCCGCATCAAAAATGGCGGTATGACCTACCATATCACAATTTGCATAATTCAAAATGATAGTATCATATTTTTCTTCTTTAATGGCATCAATAACCTTTTCTGTAACCTCGTATGCACTCATTTGAGGTTTTAAATCATAAGTAGCAACTCGTGGTGATGGGACTAAAATACGATCTGCTCCTGGTAATTCTTTGTCAATACCTCCATCAAAAAAGTAGGTTACATGGGCATATTTTTCGGTTTCCGCAATTCTTAATTGTTTTAAACCATTAGTTGCAATGACATCACCATACATATTATTCAACTCTTGAAGACCAAATGCAATATCACCTTTAACAAGTTCTGAATAAAGCATCATTTGCACAAAATATAGATTCTTAAATTCTATGTAATTTTTTAATACAGATTTTTCACTTTTAGCATAAGTTGGATTAGTAATAGCAATACTCATTTGGATTGCTCGATCCGGTCTAAAATTAGCATATATAACCGCATCATTTTCTTTTATATTTGAATCTTTAGTTACAATATAGGGTTTAACAAATTCATCAGTTATATTATTTTGATAACTTTCATCAATACCTTCAAGCAAACCCTTAATTGGAGCTTCTCCTTTTACTAATGCATCATAGGCAAGTTGAATTCGATCATAATTTTTATCGCGATCCATTGCATAATAACGACCACTAACAATCCCTAATTCAACACCTTTTACACGTTGCTGATCGAGATAGGTTAAATAAGATTTTGCAGAAGTAGGTGGTACATCTCTTCCATCAAGAAAAGAATGAACATATACTTTTTTCACACCACGCTCCACTGCTTTATTCATTAAATATATAATATGACGAATATGAGAATGAACACCACCATCTGACATTAGACCCATAATATGAAGAGAAGAATTATTTTTAATTGCATGATGAATTGCCTTGTCAATAGCCTCTACTTGATCTAAAATTTGATCACGACAAGCAATATTTACTCTTGTCAACGACTGAAAAACAACTCTTCCAGCACCAATATTTAAATGACCTACTTCACTATTTCCCATCTGACCATCAGGAAGGCCAACAGCTTCTCCTGAGGCTCCAATAATTGTGTGAGGATATTTTTGAAAGAGCTTATCTAGATTTGGCTTCTTAGCTGCAACTATAGCATTACCATCAGGATTTTCTCTAATACCATATCCATCCATAATAACTAACATTACTAATTTTTTTTGACTCATTTTATACCTCTTAAATTTTTGTTAATATCTTTAATCACTTAATTATACTACTTTTTAATAGTTTTTTCTAGTTTTTTGAATTGCCAAACGTTTTCTATTCTTCTCTCAAAAACTTTAGTATAGACTAAATTAATAAGACCAGTTGTAACTGGCCATTTACAAAAAAGGGCAACGATTCTTAAAGGTAGTTTAGCAAGCATTGAAGCAAAACCAAAATTTATCACTAAGTATACTGAATTAATAGCTGTTGCAATCAATGATGTAGCTAAAACTACGATAAATAACGAAAGTAAATTGTCATAAGGTTTTTTATAAAAAAGACCACCACTTACACCCCAAATAATAGTTGTAAACATCATAATAAAAGAAAAAGGATAAGGTGAGAAGCACAAACCATATATCAAATCAGTTCCAAGTGCTACAAGTCCACCATAAAATGGTCCCGCAATCATTCCCGCAAGAAATAGCGGAATATCAAAAAAACTAATTCTAAATTCACCATCACCAATTGAAAAAACCGATTTAAATACTACACCTAAAGCTAATAAAATTGAAAGAATTGCGAGTCGCTTTGTTGTCATCTTAAACATCATCTTTATCCTCCATTTGTTTAATTTTATATATTATACTAAAAAAAATAAAAATGCTATTTAAAATAGCACTTATTTTTCTTTTAAATCAAAAATCATTTTTAATGCGCTCTTTTCAAGTCTAGAAACTTGAGCTTGTGAAATCCCTAATTCTTCCGCAATTTCCATTTGCGTCTTATTATCATAATATCTACTATAAATTATTCCCTTTAATCGATCATTTAATTTAGCAATTCCTTCTTCAATAATCATTTTATTGAGTTTTGTTTCTTCGCTCTCCGCATTATCTGCTATTTGATCAATTAAATAAATTTCATCACCACCATTATTATAAATAGGTGTATAAATAGAAACTGGTTCTTGAACGGCTTCTAAAGCAATAACAATATCAATTGTATCAACACCAAGATGGGCAGCCATTTCCTCAATTGTTGGTTCTTTACCACTTTCCATAAAATACTTTTCTTTATATTGAAGAGCTCTGTAGGCTGTATCTTTAATCGATCTACTAATTCGAACTACCGAATTATCTCTTAAATATCTTCTAATTTCACCAATAATCATTGGTACCGCATAGGTTGAAAATTTAACTCCATGAGAAAAATCAAAGTTATCAATTGCCTTAATTAATCCCATAGCTCCTACTTGAAATAAATCATCTAAGTCTACACCTCTATTATTAAACTTTTTAATTACACTTAAAACTAGCTTAATATTTCCTTCAACAAGTCTATCTCGAGCTTCATAATTACCATTTTGGCTTTCTTTGATTAATATCATTGTTTCTTCTGGTGGTAACACTTTTAGTTCTAAAGTATTTACCCCCGTAATTTCTACTTTATTACGCATAAATTCACCCTCCAAATAAAGTATGCGTAATTATTGATGATTTTATGCATTTTTTTATTATTTTGTGAAATAGAGTGAATTATACGATAACAAATATTAGGCGATTTTTACTAATTGTTCAATATCTTGACGCATCTTTTCAATTATTCGTTTTTCTAGTCGAGATATGTATGATTGTGATATTCCCATCTTATCTGCTACTTCCTTTTGTGTGAGAGGCTCTACTCCAAATAATCCATATCTCATAATAATAATTTCTCTTTCTCTTTTTGACAATTTATCTAAAGCATAATATAAATTTCTAATATCTTCTTCTTCTGATAGTTTTGTTAAAGCAAGCGGTTCACTAGAACCTATAATATCAGACAAAATCATCTCATTTCCTTCGGAATCGATGCTTAAAACTTCATCTAATGAATATTCTTGACGACTTTTTTGGGTTTTCCTTAGATACATTAAAATCTCATTTTCAATACAACGTGAAGCATATGTAGCAAGCTTAATGTTTTTTTCCATCTTAAAGGTTTGAATACCTTTAATTAATCCCATAGAACCAATGCTAATCAAATCTTCCATATTTATTTTTGTTGATTCAAATTTTTTGGCAATAAAAATTACTAATCTTAAATTATGTTCAATTAAAGTATTTCGTGCTTCAATATCACCATCTTTTACTAATAATAATAATCTTGTTTCTTCTTCTTCATCTAATGGTTGTGGTAAAAGATTATTACTATTTATATAATAACAGGGTGATTTAATATTTTTAAAAAAAATTAAATCTAATAGTTTTTTAATTAGTTTTATCATTAATATATTCTCCTATTGAATTATTTAAAATGATGTCATAATCAATTTCATCAACAAAAACATAGTAAACTTGATATAACTTTTTTTCAACTTCTAAGGATGGCCCTTTATAAAGAGGAACTTTTTTTTCTTCAAAAATACTCTGGATTGTAGTTACACCTTCTAAAATAAATTCATTGCTTAAAAAAATTTTTTTTATAAAAACAATGGGAATGTTTTGATATGTAGCTAAATTCCCTGTATCTAAATAACCTTTTAAGGTTTGTTTGTTTAACTTAATATAATATAAGTTTTCATTTTCTTTTTTAAAAAGATCTTTATAATTTTGAACTAAATATAAGACAACAACATAAACTACAGTCAAAATAAGAGGAAGTATACTTTTAACTTCAAAAACCACTAGACACCCGATAAAAGTCATATTTAAAAGATAGAAAATAACAATTTTAATGATTTTTTGTTTCACATCACTTTTTTTAAATGCTATCATTCCAATAATAATACCCATAAAATAGCGAATAAAAAAATAAAATTGATAAGGAAGAAAATATAAAAGTAGCATAGCAACTGATAGTACTAAGGATATTAGGACTCTTATAATCGATAATTTTTCTTTAAAAATTAAAGCAATTGTTTTAATAAAAACAAAATTTACTAAAATTGTTGATAAAATCAATAGATCGATATAGATGATCATTTTTAAACACCATAAGTATTATACATCTTTCAAATGACTGATTTTGTCATAACTAACAAGTTAAATAAATTATTTTTATAAAATTTTTATCTTAAATTATCATCTATTTTATCTACTTTATAAAAAACTAAAAGAAGTAGAAACTAGGAAATGAAATGATAAAATAAACGTAGACACAAAAGAAACGTGTCTGCGTTTTTATTATG
>OJNI01000135.1_pt1 | contig 51213 bp, 48 predicted proteins | sample 1597441 | NCBI WGS metagenome assembly OJNI01 (sample SAMEA2452131, study PRJEB22498) | human gut metagenome | reverse complement strand
GGTTAAAGTTTTAACTTGCCGGCTGAAAATATATTTATATATTTTCAGCCGCGCCTTAGCACAGAAGGAGTGTGGTTAATCTCATGATTATTGACTATTTAGGCGTAAAAGAAATCAACGGTTCTTTGATAGTGATTGACGGTGTTGAAAATGTTTCTTTTGAAGAAGTTGTAGATATACGCCTTGAAACTGGTGAAGTTCGGCAAGGTAGAGTCGTTCAAATAGATGGAAAAAGAATAGTTGTGCAAGTTTTTGAAGGTACCAGAAACATTTCACTTGATAACACCAGAACCAGGCTGACAGGTCGACCCATGGAAATGCCATTATCCCCTGAGATACTTGGCAGAGTTTTTGACGGAGCAGGCCGACCAATAGATGGTCTTGGAGAAATTTTCCCAGAAAAGCGAGTTAACATAAATGGAACGCCTATCAATCCCGTTTCAAGGGAATACCCCAGAAACTATATAAACACCGGCATTTCCTCCATAGATGTTTTAACAACCCTCATCAGAGGACAAAAACTTCCTATATTTTCAGGTTCCGGAATGAAACACAACGAGCTGGCAATCCAAATAGCACGGCAAGCGAAAATCTCCGGCGCCGATAAAAATAATTTCGCTATAGTTTTCGCTGCCATGGGTGTAAAAAACGATGTTGCCAATTATTTTAAGAAAAGTTTTGAGGAATCTGGTGTATTAGAACGAGTAGTCATGTTTTTAAACCTTTCAAATGATCCCGTCATTGAGCGAACCTTAACGCCCAGATGTGCTCTAACCACCGCCGAATACCTCGCTTTTGAGCTGGATATGCATATTCTTGTGATAATGACAGATATGACATCTTACGCTGAAGCTTTGCGTGAATTCAGCTCATCTAAAGGCGAAATACCTGGCAGAAAAGGGTATCCTGGTTATTTATATTCCGACTTAGCTTCTTTGTACGAAAGGGCCGGCATGATAAAAGGTAAGCCGGGTTCAGTAACTCAAATACCAATTCTTACAATGCCAAACGATGACATTACTCACCCTGTACCTGATTTGACAGGATATATCACCGAAGGGCAAATAGTCCTTGACCGCGCTCTTGAGTCTTCCGGAATCTACCCTCCCGTGTCCATTTTACCGTCCCTTTCACGTTTGATGAAAGATGGCATAGGTGAAGGTTTTACTAGAGAAGACCATTCTGCTTTGGCTAACCAGTTATTCGCTTGTTATGCTAAGGTCATGGAGGCTAGATCACTCGCCTCTGTTATTGGTGAAGACGAACTTTCTCCAGAATATAAAAAAATCATGGAATTTGGTAAAGCTTTTGAATCTAAGTTTTTAAACCAGGGCATAAATGAAGATAGGACTATCAAGCAAAGTTTAGATTTAGGTTGGCAGCTTTTATCCAAGTTGTCTAAAGAGGAGCTCGATCGTATAGATCAAAAAATCCTTGATAAATATTATCACGAGCAAAGCGATGCAGAACAAGAAAAACCTAAAAAATAACAGTTTTAAAGAACTTAAATTTGATATTAATGCTGAATTCGAGGTGAAAAAATGAGCACACCTGTAGTCCCTACAAAAGGTAATTTAATATCTTTAAAAAAGTCATACGAGCTTTCTAAAGTTGGCTTTGAGCTGATGGATAAAAAACGAAATATTCTGATTAAGGAGCTTATGGCACTTATAAAAAAGGCCAGCGAAGTCCAAAACAAAATAGATTTTACCTACAACCAAGCGTACAAGGCTTTACAAAAAGCGAATATTACTCTCGGTATTTGCAAGGAAATCTCCGAAACCGTTCCTATAGACAACAGCTTAAAAGTATCTTACCGAAGCGTTATGGGCGTGGAAATCCCTATTGTTTCTATCGACGAAACTCAAAAAGTCGATTTCCCTTTCGGCATATATACTTCCGACTCTATGCTCGATGAAGCTTACAATAAATTTATTGAAGTAAAAAAACTTAACGCAAATTTGTCCGAAATAGAAAATAGCATTTACAGGTTAGCCGATACCATCAGTAAAACGCAGAAAAGAGCTAACTCACTTAAAAATATAGTAATACCTAATTTTCAGCGAAATATCAAGTATATAAGCGATGCACTCGACGAAAAAGACCGTGAAGATTTCTCGAGATTGAAAGTTATAAAAAAAATAAAAGAAAATAAATTAAATACTCAATAGCAATCACGCGCAAACAAGGATATACTCTGGTTTGCGTGTTTTTTCATGCACTTTACCATTATAGACAAAACCTGCAATCTGATGTAAACTTATAATGAGGTGTGTTATTTTATGTTCAAATAAAATGTTGATTCTTTGTATAGGAGATTTTTGATTTAATGCGTTTTGATAAACATTTTTTCAAGAAACTACTGTTTGCATTCCTCGGTGTTGCATTCATGGGGTTTGGAACAGGCTTTAACGTGAGTACTGGTTTTGGGGCTGACCCTATATCGGTCCTTTTCGATGGGGTAAGCAAATACTTTAACATTTCACTCGGAACTGCAATAAATATCTTTACAGTGGCATTTTTCATTTTGATGCTGCTTTTCGGTCGCAAGTACATAAATATAGGCACGATATTCGGGACTTTCCTTTTCGGTCCCTTTTCTGATTTAGCTTTCTATGTATATAAAATATTAAGTTTAAATTTCCCGTTAAGGTTAATCTCTTGCGTTTGTGGGCTTTTAATGCTATATTTCGGAATAGCACTTTTCATTACAGCAAACATCGGCCTTGATGCCATAAATGGTGTTATAATGATTTTAAAAGACAAAAGCAAACTGGACTTTCGCGTTATTAAAGTATCGACAGACATACTTTCACTATTTATTGGATTCTGCCTCGGCGGATCATTCGGTGTAGTCAGCATCATCTCAGCAATTGTTGCAGGACCAATAATCCAAAAATTTAAAACTGTTTTATCTAAAGAAAGAGAGTGTATTTAAATGAAAAAATTTTTATCTGTATTATTTACTTTCACCATTCTGGCAAATTCTAACTTTTCTCTTGCTCTAAGCCCAGAAAGAACACAGGCCGTTGAATATATGGACACAATGGCCAATATACCGTGGAAATCTGAATCTAACATTGAAAATGACAAAAACAATATGGTGTAACTTACCAAAAAGGTAACGTTTATTATGGTATTCCTTATTCTCAAAATTTCAGAGTTACTGATCTTTTAACTTTTTTACTTCTCATGAGGGGCGATTCTTACATAGGCAGACCTACCGGTAGTCATGTTTTCATTCACGGTTCTGACTGCTCCAGCGCTGTGTCTATGTCCTGGCAACAGCTAAACCCAAGCATACCGTTTTTGAGCACGTACCATATGATACCCTCACAGGAAAACGAATTTATCGTAAAAGTTGGAGATTATGAAGTTCCAAATAGCAGCAAAACTACAATCGAAGTCATTGACGCAAACAGCAAAGAAAAAATGATGGAAGCTTATTCTCTGTTACAGCCTGGGGATGCCATCGTTACAAGAAGCTCAAAAAGCGGTCATGTAGTTTTGGTTAAAGAAAATGATGTAGAAAATTCTCAGGTTACAGTCATAGAACAATGTGGCGTAGATGAAAATGGCATATTGTTGGGTAAGGACGGCAGAAGCTCTTGGAGGGATTCTAGCATTAAGTCATACGATGAACTATACGGTAAAAATTATATTCCTATCTCCACTCCGGTCTTAATCGCCTCTGACAAAAATAGCAGTACAGATGCTGTCGATGCTTCACTTAACTCTGACAGCAGTTTAGCCGCTTAATAGCTAACTCAAAATTATCTTTTATTCTGGAGGAAATTGTATGGTTAAGTTGCCCACACCGCATATAGAAGCCACCCTCGGCGAAATAGAAAAAACTGTCATTATGCCTGGTGACCCATTGAGAGCTAAGTTTATTGCCGACAACTTTTTAGAAAATGTCAAATGCTTTAACACTGTGAGGAACATTTTAGGCTTTACCGGAACTTACAATGGAAAAGCCGTTTCGGTTATGGCTTCCGGTATGGGCATGCCCTCCATGGGCATTTACTCCTACGAGCTTTTCAATTTTTATAACGTTGAAAATATCATTCGTATTGGCACTGCAGGCGCGCTGCATGATGGCATTAAATTAATGGATTTGGTTTTGGCATCAGGTGCTTGTACAGATTCAAACTATGCACAACAATTTGGCTTAAATGGTTCATTTGCTCCCATTGCTAGCTTTAATTTGTTGCAAAAAGCCTTTCAGATAGCTTCAGAAAACAAACTTAACGTAAAAGTCGGAAATGTTTTATCTACAGATGTATTTTATCACGATAACCAGCAAGCTATGCTTTCGTGGAGAAAAATGGGTGTTCTGGCTGTAGAAATGGAAGCGGCAGCCTTGTACATGAACGCTGCAAGGTCTCACAAAAATGCACTGTGTCTATTGACGATTTCCGATCATATATTTAAAGATAATGAGTCGCTAACCGCGAAAGAGCGCCAAGAGAGTCTTGGACAAATGATAAAATTATCTTTAGAATTAGCTTAAATCCAATACCTTTACGGAGGAATTTGTGAAAAAATATATTTACATTGTTACAACCTTAATTTTCATTTTGTCTTTCACCGCCTGTTCTTGGACAAGCCCGGAAAGTATAAAAAACGATGGTGTTTTTAAAATCGCCATGGCCCCAGACGTTGGAGGCATAAACGATCAGTCCTTTAATCAATCTGCATGGGAAGGTTTGAAAAAGTTTAGCAAAGAGTCGGGCGCAAGTGTTTCCTATGTCGAGTCCAGGCAGGCTTCAGATTTTACACAAAATTTAGATAAACTTTCAGATGGTGACTACGACCTGATATTCGCTGTAGGCTTCTCTATGGCGGACGCGCTTCTGGACACCGCTACATTAAATTTAGACAAAAACTATGCCATGGTCGATTTTTCCTACGGAAAAGATACCCCAAACAACGTAACCTGCATTATGTTTAAGGCCGAAGAAGCTGGATTTTTAGTGGGTTATATAGCAGGTCGTTTTTCTAAAACTAAGCATGTCGGATTTGTCGGCGGAATGCATGGGTATATCATTGACCAGTTCGAGTATGGCTTCAAGGCCGGTGTACTGTTTGCCGCGAAAGAAAAAAAACAAGATGTCATTGTAGATGTTCAATACGCTCAAAGCTTTACGGATGCGGCAAAGGGCAAGGCTATAGCTACAAAAATGTACAACGACGGTTGCGACATAATATTCCATGCATCTGGCGGCGTAGCTTACGGCATAGTGGAAGTAGCCAAAGAAAAAGGCAAATATGTCATAGGTGTGGACAGAGATCAATCTTACCTTGCACCGGACAACTTCTTGACGTCCGCTTTAAAAAACGTAGGTACCGCAGTTGAAATTACGTCTCGGAAAATTATGAACGGAGAGAAACTGGGTGGTACCACCCAAGTCTACGGCGTAAAAAACGGTTGCTTGGGCATTCCGGAAAGAGCCCATTTCCTTGATAAAAAAATATACGATGATACGTTAGACTTACTCTCACATATTGAAGATGGTAAGCTTCATATAGGAAATGTCACCTTAACTATTCCCGACAGTGCCCAAACTTACGAAAAGTTCGCAACTGATTTAAAGCAAAACTTTTAGCATACGTCATTTAAAGGAGGGTTATTTTTGAAAACCATCAATACAGATCTGGCCATACAAATGAAAAACATATGTAAAAATTTTGGCCCAATAAAAGCTTTGCAAAATGTTAACTTAAGCATAAAAAGAGGCAGCATCCATGCGCTTTTAGGCGAAAACGGTGCCGGAAAAACGACCCTTATGAACATCTTGTATGGCCTTTACAGTGCTGATTGCGGCGAAATATACATAAGCGGCAAAAAAGTAGACATCAAAAACCCTTCTATTGCGATAGAAAACGGCATAGGAATGGTACATCAACACTTTAAGCTTGTAGAAAAATTTACAGTAGCTGAAAACATTATGCTCGGCAAGGAAGTCACAAATAAATTTGGCATTTTAGACATTAATAGATTCAGAGACTCTATATCTAAGATAATGAACCAATATGGCATAAAAGTGGATCTGGATGCCAAAATTGAAAACCTTTCTGTGGGTATGCAGCAACGTGTGGAAATTTTAAAAACCTTGTACCGCGGAGCTGATATACTCATCTTAGATGAACCAACGGCTGTTTTGACTCCTCAGGAAACTGAAGAATTGGTGAAAACATTACGCGACCTCGCAAGTGCCGGAAAAACTGTTTTAATTATTACTCACAAGCTTAAAGAAATTAAAGCGTCTTCCGATTTCTGTACGATTATCCGAAAAGGCGTTTGCATAGACACTGTTGATGTTAAGGGTTCTAGCGAAATTGAGCTGGCAGAAAAAATGGTCGGGAGAAACGTTAACTTAGTAATAGAAAAAAGTAAAGCTAATTTCGGTAAAATTATTTTTTCAATTGACGGCCTCAACGTGCTAAAAGAAAACTCTAAAAGCTTGAAAGCTTTGAAAAATGTATCATTAAATATACGACAGGGTGAAATTTTAGGTATAGCAGGAGTTGACGGCAACGGCCAAAAAGAACTAGTCAATGCCATAACCGGCCTGTGTAAAGTACAAAGCGGCACTATCAAAATTAATGGCAAAGAAATTCAAAATAAGAAAATTAAAGATATCATAAAAAGTAAAGTTTCCGTTATACAAGAAGATAGGCTCAAAAACGCAGTAATCTTGGATTTATCTGTAGCAGAAAATTCTGTACTGGAAAAATTCAGCGATCAACCTTTTTCAGAAAAAGGCATATTAAAGGAAAAAGAAATAAATAAATTTACAGATAAAATCATCCAGGAATATAATGTTTCTCCCGCAGGGTGCGGCAAAAGCGTTATAAAAAACCTTTCCGGCGGAAACCAGCAAAAAATAGTCATAGCTAGAGAAATAGCAAATAATCCTGACCTTTTGATCGCTGTTCAGCCTACTAGAGGTCTTGACATAGGCGCTATAGAATATGTACATAAGATTTTAATAGAACAGAGAGATAAAGGCAAAGCCATCTTATTGATCTCTCAAGAATTTGACGAGATAATGAACCTTTCCGATACCATATCGGTGTTGTATAACGGCGAAATTGTCGGAACATTCTCGAAAGAAAATGCTGATGAAAATGAAATTGGATTACTCATGGCGGGAGGTAGCAACAATGGAAAAATTCATTAAATTTTTAAAAAAACCTATCACCTCTACCATATTGGCTATATTGTGCGGAGTCATCGTATCTGGTGTCATTTTGGCTTTGGTCGGGTACAATCCGGTAAGCGCTTTTGTCTCATTATTGAATGGCATATTCTCTAGGCCAAAATATATATTTAAAGTCATAGAAAGAAGTACCCCCATCATCTTGACCGGCATCAGTGTAGCATTTTCATTTAAAGCCGGACTTTTCAACATAGGTGCAGAGGGTCAATATATACTGGGCAGCATCGCTGCTACCATTGTGGGTATTAGCTTTAACCTTCACCCTCTTTTTCAAGTACCACTTGTGATTTTTTCCGGCGTTCTTGCCGGAGCTATTTGGGGTGTAATAGCAGGCTTTTTAAAAGCAAAATTCGGCATTCACGAGGTTATACTTGGTATCATGCTGAACTGGATAGCTTTTCATCTCTGTAATTTTATCGTAAATCATAACTTATATCACAAGCCAAACTCATCTAGAACGTATTCCATCAACAGTTCTGGGTTTACAATGATTTTAAACACTTGGAAGAGGTCAAAGGATGGAATCGAAGCATTAAGAAAAAACAAGTTGTTATCTGATATATTGCTGAAAACTGACTTAAATGTTGGGTTTATTGTAGCCGTTTTAGTAGCAGTAGTCGTATGGTTTATATTAAAAAAAACAACCCTTGGCTTCGCTGTGAGAGCTGTCGGACTTAACCCTTCCGCTGCCAAAATAGCTGGTATTGGCATAAAAAGAAATATCACTTCTACCCTAGCCATTTCCGGAGCAATCTCAGGGCTTGCTGCAGCTTTAGTTATAACGGGAACGTCGCCTCACGCGTTATATCAGCTGGCAATGTTCGAAAATATAGGATTTAACGGTCTGTCAGTAGCTTTAATAGCCAACAGCTCTCCAATAGGATGTATTTTCTCCGGGTTGTTTTTTAGCGGGTTGATATATGGAGGAAACAGTATTCAGTCTGACTTAAACATACCATCTGAAATAATCAGCATAACTATAGGCTCTGTGCTGTTTTTCGTTGCACTAACGAAATGTCTACCCATGCTAATTGGTAAATTCTCTAAACGAGGTGAAACCCATGTCAAATAATATCTTATCCGTAATCTTGACAACCTTCATGTACTCTACACCACTGGTTCTAGCCTCATTGGGCGGAGTAATATCAGAATGCTCAGGGGTTATAAACATCGGAATAGAAGGTATGATGTCGTTTGGAGCTTTCACCGGTGCTTGCGTGGGTTATTTTTTCGGTAACCCTTGGTTAGGCTTACTCGCAGGCGGTGGCGCCGGACTCATGATATCTTTTCTTCACGCTATCGCTTCAGTTAGATTTATGGCCGATCAAACTATTTCCGGAATCGCATTAAATTTAATTGGTCCGGGGTTATCTCTATTCTTATGTAGAATATTCTTCGACGGTCAAACCACAAGCTATTCCGTGGAGCACAAGTTGCCTAAATTTTTTTCTACCATCGACATTACAACATTGTTAGCTCTAGTTGCGGTGGTAATGGTACATTTTGTATTTTACAAAACCAAATGGGGTTTAAGGTTGCGTGCAGTCGGTGAACACCCCGCCGCTGCCGACACTCTCGGTGTAAACGTGTATAAAATAAGATATGTTTGTGTGTCTTTGTCAGGTTTTCTATCAGGCCTAGCAGGTGCGTGCATCACTCTTTCTGTAGTTTCTCAGTTCTCCCCCGCTACCATATGTGGTCAAGGATTCATAGCACTCGCTGCAGTAATTTTCGGTAAATGGACACCGTTTGGCACATATATCGCATGCTTGTTGTTTGCCTTCGCGCAAAGTTTAACTGTGCTTTTCGGTGGCTCAAATTCAATACCTTCAGAAATTTTGAATACCATCCCATATATTCTCACAATAGTCGTACTGATATTGTTTGTAGGAAAGTCCGTTGCACCAAAAGCGGACGGCACTGCATATAACAAAGAAACCAGGTAAAGGAGCTCAATGATATGAATATTTCGGAAATATTGAAACGGGTAGACCATACATTACTTTCACAAACTGCTACGTTCGATCAGATTCAAAACTTATGCGATGACGCCATAGAATACGGAACTGCTTCTGTATGTATACCTGCGTCTTTTGTAAAAAGAGCTAAAAAATATACAAACGGTAATGTGCCAATCTGCACTGTTATAGGTTTTCCCAACGGGTACAGCACAACTGAAGCTAAAGTTTTTGAAGCGCAAGATGTAATAAAAAATGGCGCGGACGAAATTGATATGGTTATAAATTTAGGCTACGTAAAGGAAAAACTTTTTAACCAGCAATTGATAGAGATCGAAAAAATAAAAGAAGTGTGCGGTGAAAAAATTTTAAAAGTCATAGTTGAAACTTGTCTTTTAACCAAAGATGAAAAAATTAAAATGTGCGAGATTGTCACAGCTTCAGGGGCTAATTTCATAAAAACTTCCACCGGTTTTTCAAAAGTTGGCGCTGCTTTCGAGGATGTCGAGCTATTTTCAAAACACATAGGCAAAAATGTAAAAATAAAGGCAGCTGGAGGCATTTCAACTTTAGAGGACGCAGAAAAATTCATATCACTCGGCGCTGAACGGCTCGGCACCAGCAAAATAGTCGCAATTGCAAAAAATTTATCTTTAGCTTAAAAGGTTGTGATTTATTTGACAAACAAAACGCAAAATATGGACTCAAAGCTTATAAAGTTTGCAACTGACGCAAGGAACTTCTCGTACGCTCCTTATTCAAAATTTTCTGTAGGCGCTGCTCTCTTATGTAAAAACTTGAAAATTTTTACCGGGTGCAACATAGAAAATGCCTCATTTTCCGCCACAAACTGTGCCGAGAGAACCGCTTTCTTCAAGGCCATAAGTAACGGTGAAAAAGATTTTAGTACCATCGCTATAGTCGGAGGCAATGAAGATGATTCCATTAAAAATTTCTGTTTCCCCTGTGGAGTTTGTCTGCAAGTTATGTCAGAATTTTGCGATGTGGAAAAATTCACGGTAATTTTATACAACGGTAAAATCTTAAAAAAATATAAACTATGTGAGCTTTTACCGCAAAATTTTAATAAAAACTCATTGTAGAAAATACTTTTAGATTGGGGTATTAGTTATGCGAATGATTGATATAATCGAAAAAAAGCGAGATGGGCTTGTTCTTTCTAAAGAAGAAATAGAATTTTTCGTAAACGGTTATGTGAAATCTGAAATTCCAGATTACCAAGTTTCTGCACTGCTCATGGCCATTTACTTAAACGGCCTCAATGAATCAGAAACTTCATTGCTCACCGCTTGCATGGCACATTCCGGAGATATAATGGATCTCTCAGAAATAGATGGAATAAAAGTAGATAAACACAGTACCGGGGGCGTTGGAGACAAAACTACTTTCATCATTTCACCGATAGTAGCTTCTTTGGGAGTACCTGTGGCAAAAATGAGCGGAAGAGGCCTTGGTCATACCGGTGGAACCATTGACAAGCTCGAATCTATACCACATATGAGAACCTCTTTAACTCATGAAGAATTTTTAAATACAGTAAAAAAAGTAGGATTCAGCATAATAGGTCAGTCCGGCAATATAGTACCCGCAGACAAAAAACTCTATGCGCTAAGAGACGTCACTGGCACCGTTGATAGCATGCAGCTTATTGCTGCCAGCGTTATGAGTAAAAAAATAGCTGCCGGAGCAGATTGCATATTGTTAGACGTAAAAACCGGAAGTGGCGCATTTATGAAAACTTTAGATGATTCTGTAAAACTTGCGAAAACTATGGTAAACATAGCAAAAAGCGTTGGCAAAAAAGCAGTTGCCCTAATAACCAACATGGACAGACCTTTAGGAAAAGCTATTGGAAATTCACTTGAGATCATAGAAGCATGTGACACTTTAAAGGGCAAAGGACCGCGTGACCTCACAGAAATATCAATTGAACTTGCTGCAAACATGCTAAACCTTGCAGGTAAAGGCTCGCTTGAAGTATGTCGCTGCATGGCGCGCGAAGTTATAAAGAATGGCAAAGCATTTGATAAATTTAAAGAGATGGTACACGCACAAGGCGGCGATGTGTCTGTATTAGATAACATTGATGCTTTTCCTAAAGCCAAGGTAGAATATACCGTAAAGGCTAAAAAAAGCGGGTTTATTCATAAATTTGATACTGAAAAAGTTGGCATTGCCTCTGTGATACTTGGTGCCGGGCGCGAAACTAAAGAAAGCACAGTTGACTTCACAGCTGGAATCATCTTAGAGAAAACCATCGGCGACTTTGTTGAAAAAGACGAGCCATTAGCTAGATTTTACTCTTCTGAAATTTCAAAATGCAAAGACGCTGAAGATTTATTTAATCAAGCATTAAAAATATCAGATGAAGAGGTAAATTTTTCACCGTTAATTTTATCAAGAGTTGAAAATTAAATCATTAAAATGAATCATCGTAGTTTAACGGAAGTAGTATCTATCCTTGTATGTGTCCCCGCATGGTTCCTCATAAAAAACAAAAGTTCTATCAGATAAACATTATATGGAATAAAAGCATGGTTGTTGACCATTTTTATTATTTCATCTTTACTTGCCCATTTTACAGCTTTTACTTCTTCATACTGTAATTTTAACTGCGTTAGTTCGATGTCTTTTTCAATTAAATAAAAATCGTCAAATCCCCCTTCAAAGTTAACTGTTAATGAAGCACAGAGCTTTTCAAAAGATATATCGACTCCAAGTTCTTCAAAAAGCTCTCTTCTTGCAGCTACATCACTCGTTTCACCTGCAATTACACTTCCGCCAACCGAAACGTCCCACATATTCTACCAAACCTTCTTAAACGGTTGACGCTGTTGAACAAGCATTTCTCCCTTAGAATTAAATAAGCAGATGTGAACAATCAGCCTGTAAGTGTTTTTCGGTTGTGTTTTGCCTCGTTCCATAGTTTGATTTAACTTTTCTCTGTTTTTCGTATATAGATCCCATATCTCCATGTAATTTTCCCCCTCGCCCCATTGCACTTCAAATTTTCTTTAAATTTAAAATAGTACAGAAAAATAATTTTCTGTACTATTTTTTATCTTAAAACTAACCCGTAGTACCTTGCGATCGCATTAACATCTGCAATAGCTAAATTTCGTAGCTTCTCGTCTGAACTTAAAAAGTTTCTATAATCATCCTCATCATCTAAAAAACAGTGTTCTATTATAATGCTCGGTATACCTTTTTCTATTCCATTTCTCGTTATCTTATACCAATCTGCTAGCTTCCCATCCTCATAAATACGTCCTTCCTCGTTAATCCGTCTCATCACCCCATCCTTTAATTCTAATTTACCTGATTCTAAATTTCCTACATCATTTGGAATAGAAATTCCCAGTTTTGTTAGTTCTTCTAATACAATCTTCCCTATGGTATCCTCCAGTTCATAAAAATTCCCTATATTGCTATTCGTAACTATAACCATTGCACCATTCATATGTCCAGAAGTTGCATTGTTATGCAATGAAACAACTATCTCTGAGTCAGTAATTTTTCCTAACTCCACTCTCTCAGCTAAAGATGGATTTGCGTCATTGTCTTCTCTCGTAAGACAAACATTTATGTCTTGACCATCTGGAGTCCTGTAATTAGCAAACTCTTCTCTCATAAATTGTGCTATCTTTAAATTTAAATCTCTTTCCAGCACTTGTTTCCCATCGTAAGTTTCCTTCGCCCCTAATATCTCACCATCAGTTTCACCTCCATGTCCTGGATCTAGCGTTATGTTGAAATCAGCGCAAACAAAACCAAATGGTGTTAATATAAAAATTATTAACAACATCCAACCAATAAAAATTCTTTTCAAAAAAGCTCCTCCTAAAAAATAAGCTAATAATAAAACTCATCTATATACATTTTTATTTACTTAAAGAAATAGTCAATTATTTACGCTTACATAGTTTAAATAAATTTTATTTGATCCGAGTAGTTATAAGGGGCATGGCGAAAACCAGTGATAATGAGACTTCAAGCCAACTACAATGTTTACAAATAAAATAATAATATTTTTTGCTTCTTCATATACACTTTCAAATTTTTCCCACATCATTAAGCTCAGATATACACAAATCAGCAAGTTCTTTGCTTTTTTGCTCAATTTTCAAAGCCAATTCTTCTGATATCTGTATTTTACTTTCTACAAAAGCCGATACAATTATCATAACGCCCAAAAGATTACCAACTTGGTCATTAATATCGTCTAAACTTATTTTGTCATATCCAAATGATTCATATGTCTTTCTTATTAATTTGTCGTACATAACCAAATTAACTTTTGTTAAATTTTTTGAACACTTATTAAGCGTATTTGCAGCCAATTTCTTTAATTTTTCTTCAGTTACGTCAAACTCTTTACTAAATTTGTTCATATCCAGTCCAGCTGTAACTTGTTCAAAATTAAACTTACTTAAATAATCGTTGTAAAGTATACCTGATTCTTTTACAAAATAACTATCCAAAGTACCACAGTCAATTACATAAGTAATGTATGAAGAATATTTATGGCCAAAAATATCTTCCAAAAATTTTCTCGTTTCGCCATCTTGAAAAATATGTATTTCAAAACCACGCACAAACCACTTTTCTTCTTTGGTTTTTGCAAATTTTTTCATCTCGGTCACAAACTTATTAGAATCTGATGCTATACCTGTTTCATTATCAAACTTAAATCTGCCAATATCCGCATAAACAATACCTGATAAAAATGCTTTTTTCTCTCCTTCTGAAATATTTTTATCAAGTTTTTCGATCACTTTTTTTCCTATACTAAAATGAGCATTTCCAAACAAAGCATTCACCTTTCTGCTACAAAAATTGAATACAAACAACAGAACTGCTAAAGACACACATATTGTCTTTTTAATTTTTATTTTTCGTTTTTTTCCAAACATAAATTACTCCCACGCACATCACAAAGTATAAAAAAACAATATACAAACACAATACAATCAAAAGTTTGCAAACTTTACACAATATTAAAAATGGTCCGAGTGACAGGAATTGAACCTGCGGCCTCTTGAACCCCATTCAAGCGCGCTACCAATCTGCGCCACACCCGGGACTATAATATTATTTTACCACAGTTAATTTGTGTTTTCAAGTCAAGATGTATCTTTTTACTGCAATATTAAACCTCCTTGGCTTATATCACAATAATGTTGATTTATATATAGCGTCTTTTGTTTTATAAAAATTCATATTAAATATAAACTCAAAACAATCGATTATTTAAGTAATATAACTTAATTCCTATCCTTAGATATAAAATACTTTTATTAAAAAACATTTGACTTTTTTTCTTTTATAGTATATATTTATGTATAAAGGTTTCCACTACACTCAGCTGTACAAAAGATTTCACATTAGCATTAAAATATGTTTTCTTCTGTGTGTTTTGAAAACACCGAGATTTTTTTAGTCGTTAACTACAAATTTTGTAGACAATGCTTTGCAAAAGATCCGGGAAAATAAAGTACGCTGTGCCCAAGTAGCTTATAAGTAGAGCGTTGTTTATCAAAGGTGTCGGTGCGACCCCGTCCTAGGGCAAATATTTATAATTCCAAAGCGAGGTATTTACATGTACGAAGACAAAACCCTTATCTGTAAGGACTGTGGAGCTGAATTTGTTTTTACAGCCGGAGAACAAGAATTTTTTGCATCAAAAGGTTTCGTAAACGAACCTCAAAGATGTAAAGCTTGCCGTGACGCTCGTAAAAATGCATCTAGAGCTGATCGCGAAATGTTCACAGCAACTTGCGCATCTTGCGGAAAAGAAGCAAAAATTCCTTTCAAACCACGTGAAGATCGTCCGGTTTATTGTAGCGAATGTTTTGCAAAGATGAGAGAAGAGGCTTAATTCTTCCTTCTATATTAAAAGCTCCTTTGTGGGAGCTTTTTTATTTTGTTATTGATAATTAAATTTTCAATATAGTATAATTGTAGTATTAACTCGAAGGGAAACTTAAAAATGAAAAAAAACATTACAGATTTTTTCAACGATATAAAAGGGAAAAAAATTGCATTTTGTGGCCTTGGCGTCAGCAATTTACCTTTAGTAAAGCTTTTTACTGAAAAAGATATGGATATCCTCGCTTGCGACAAAGTTGATGAAAATAATGTAAGCAATGAAATTTTAAACTTAAAAAACCTAGGAGTAAAATTAAAATTAGGTAAAGATTATTTAAAAGACTTGAACGTCGATATAATTTTTCGCTCACCAGGCATTAATTTCTTACATCCAGAACTTCAAAAGGCCAGACAAAATGGCACCGCTGTTACATCTGAAATGGAAGTTTTTTTTGACTTATGCCCTTGCAAAATAATTGCTGTAACCGGAAGCGATGGAAAAACTACTACGTCTACTATAATAAGTAAAATACTCGAGCACAGCGGAAAAAGAGTTCATTTGGGCGGAAATATAGGTACTCCCCTTTTGCCTACGATAGAGAAAATAAATAAAAATGACATTGCAGTTGTGGAACTTTCAAGCTTCCAACTAATGTCTATGAGATCTAGCCCCGATATTGCAGTAGTCACAAACATCGGGCCAAATCACCTCGACGTTCACAAAGATATGAATGAATATGTTTCTGCAAAAAAGAACATATTTGTCCATCAAAACGCCTTTTCGAAGACGATATTAAATTTTGATAACAAAATAACAAGAGATTTCTATAGCGAATGCCGCGGTAAAACTATTTTCTTCAGCACAAGCAAAGAGCTAAATTCTGGGACTTTCCTTAAAAACGGCGTTATATACTTTAAGTCAGGCGATAAATGTACTCCTGTGATAAATACACAAGACATAAAAATACCAGGAGTTCACAACGTGGAAAATTACTTGGCAGCGATTTGCGCAACAATAGATGAAGTAAACATTGATGATATCGTCTCTGTCGCGAAAAATTTTAACGGAGTTGAACATCGCATAGAATTCGTTAGAGACTTTAATGGTGTAAAATATTATAACGACTCAATCGCTTCTACTCCCACAAGAGTGATAAAAGGCACATTGTCACTGTTTGACAAAAAGATTATTTTAATTGCAGGAGGGTATGACAAAAAAGTGCCTTTTGATGCCTTTGGTGACGCTGTTGTCAATAAAGTAAGTCACTTAATATTGCTAGGTCAAACAGCCGATGAAATAGAAAAAGCTGTAAAGAACTCAAGCAAATATACCGAAGGTAACCCAGAAATTGTAAGAGTGGATAACATGACACAAGCTGTAAATTTAGCAAGAGAAATAGCTAAAAATGGGGATATTGTCGCACTTTCTCCTGCATGCGCAAGTTTTGGTTTATATAAGAACTTTGATGAAAGAGGAAAACACTTTAAATCGCTTGTTAATTCTTTAGAGTAAAAAAAGTAAGTTTGTGTGCCGGCGCGTGCATAAAACATCAATGTTTTATGCACAGCCGTGTAAATATTTACACGGCTTGCCAAATTTATTTGGCCGCGTCGTCTAGCTCACTTTAAAATAAGTTAAAATTAAATAAAGGAGAGGTCAACATAGAACAACTGTTACTTAAGTTAGTTGAACAGCCCGCATTTTTGGGTAAGGAAGAAAATTTAATTAAGGTTATCTCTGAAAGTTTACCTAAATGTGCAAAAATAAATATAGATAAAAACTCAAATCTCATCGCAACAATGGGAGTCGCAAATTCAAAAGAACATATCTTACTAGATGCGCACTTAGACCAGATCGGGCTGGTAGTTACCAACATCTGTGACGGAGGATTTTTAAAAGTTGCACCATATGGAGGTATGGACCGCAGAGTACTTCCCGGAACTTTAGTTACGATCAATGGCAAAAAAAACATATGTGGCATAATCTCAAGTGTACCACCACATTTATCTAAAAACAGTGAAAACAAATTCTTATCAATTGATGAGCTTCTAGTTGATACAGGCCTTAACAGCAAAGAAGTTAATGAATTAGTAAAAGTCGGAGATTACGTAAGCTTTTCAAATAAGCCCTTAAAGTTACTTAATAACTCCATCTCTGCGCCGGGACTCGATAATAGAGCAGGTGTTGCCGCTTTAATAAAGTGTGCTCATTTACTGGCAAAAGAATGCCTCAACAAGCAAGTAAGTTTTCTTTTCAGCACAGGAGAAGAAGTTTCCGGAGTAGGCGCAAAAACAGCAGCTTTCAAAGCAGAACCAAGTTCCGCCATTTCAGTCGATGTTTCTTTTGCTAGTCAACCCAGTGTGCCCAAAGAAAAATGCGGAGAACTCGGAAAAGGACCAATGATAGGCGTTTCTCCGACATTGTCTAAGGAGGTCTCTAGCAAACTTATTGAAATTTCTAAAGGCGCTAACATAAATTATCAAGTAGAAATAATGTCCGGAAAAACAGGAACTAACGCAGATTATATATCTGTCTCGAAAAGCGGAATTAAGACAGGGCTAGTCTCCATCCCGCTTCGGTACATGCATACTCCTGTCGAAGTCATAAATTTAACTGACATAGAAAATACAGCAAAACTTTTAGCATTGTACGTTAAAGGGGGCTTGAAGCTTGATTAATTTAAAATTACTTGAAAAACTCTGCAAGACACCAGGTATTTCAGGAGATGAAAACCTCGTTAGGGATACAATAGTTTCAGAAATAAAAGGTTTTGCAGACAAAATAGAAATAGACTCGCTCGGTAATATAATAGTTTTTAAAAAGGGCAATAAATCCGCTAAATCGAAGTTAATGATAACAGCACATATGGATGAAGTTGGAAGTATTGTTACAGGCGTAACTCCTGATGGACTTTTAAAATTTGATACAGTCGGAGGCATTGATGAGAAAGTTTTATTAGGCAAAGGTGTGACAGTAGGAAATGCTAATGTACCTGGGGTTATTGGAGTTAAGCCGATACATGTTTCAAATAACGATGAAAAGCAAAGTGCTGTAAAAGTCGAAAACATGTACATAGATATAGGAGCTAATAGCAAAGATGACGCGCTCTCGTACGTTTCCTTAGGTGATTATATTTGCTTTGACTCTGAGTTTCATGTAGATAACGATATTGTCAAGGCAAAAGCTTTAGATAATAGAGTTGGCTGTTTGATTTTGATTGACTTAATAAAGCAGTCGTTACCGTTTGATATGTATTTCACCTTTGTAGTGCAGGAAGAAGTGGGGTTAAGAGGCAGCACTGTTGCGGCATATAACATAGACCCCGATAAAGCTATAGTTGTGGAAGCTACTACGGCCGCAGATATTTACGGAAACCCCGAAGAAAATAAAGTTTGCAGCTTAAACGGCGGTGCCGTTGTATCGTTTATGGATAAGGCTACAGTTTACAACAGGGAATATTATAACCTTGCTTTTGAACTTTCAGAAAAATATAATATAAAAGTTCAGCCAAAACGTGCAGTGGCAGGAGGTAACGATGCAGGAGCTATACATAAGAGCCGTGGTGGCGTGAAAACCGTTGCTGTGTCTGTACCATGCAGATACTTACACAGCCCGTATTGCATGGTAAGCTGTAATGATATTATTGAAACTGAAAATTTAGTGTTAAAATTAGCTGAGTGCTTGGCCGCACATACCGATTAAAAATCGGTATGTGAAAATATCAACGATATTTTCACAGCGCGCAAGAAATTCTTGCGCGCTGTGCGGCTCTTGCTTGTAAAATCAGCTGTAAGTAAAAAGGAGCGTACCAACATTTATGTTTAAAATCAGCAAGCACATAGAGGATATGTCTCAAAAAGCGTTAGATATGTGCAAAGAACAATTCAAAATAATAGATGAAATAACCGAACATAACCAACGAAAAATGCTTAAAGCTTTTATAGATTGTGGTGTCAGCGAAAGCCACTTAATAGGTTCAACAGGATATGGATACGGTGATAGAGGCAGAGATACTCTTGACAAAATATATGCAAAAGTTTTCGATGCAGAAGATGCCCTGGTTCGTCATAACTTTGTTTGTGGAACTCATGCTATTGCGGTGGCTTTATTTGGCGTGTTGCGCCCGGGAGATACCATGCTTTCAGTCACCGGCACACCGTACGACACTTTAAAAGGCGTTATAGGTTTTGAAACTGAGTCAAGTGGTTCACTAAAAGAATTTAACATAAATTATGAACAGGTTGAACTTAAGCCTGATGGTACTTTAAACTTTGAAGAAATAAAAAATAAAGTTAGTTCCAAAATAAAAATGGTTTACTTACAGCGCTCTCGAGGGTACACCTTAAGGCCATCGCTGTTCCCTGAAGACATAAAAAAAGTGTGTGACATCGTAAAAAGTAAATGTCCAGACTGTATAGTCATGGTTGACAATTGCTACGGGGAGTTTGTACGAAAGTGCGAACCCACGTCTTTTGGAGTCGACTTGATAGCAGGGTCATTAATAAAAAACCCAGGCGGAGGCATAGCTCCAACCGGTGGGTACATAGTTGGCAAGAAAAAACTTGTCGAAATGTGTTCCTATCGGTTGACCACACCTGGTTTGGGCAAGGAAGTCGGGGCAACTTTAAACTGCAACAGAGAACTTTTTATGGGAACTTTCAATGCCCCTCATATCACAGGCGAGGCCTTAAAAACAGCGATATTTTCATCGGCACTGTTCGAACTGCTCGGCTACGAGGTGTCACCACGGTACAACGAACCTCGAGCAGATATTATACAGTCTTTAAAGTTAGGCGATTCTCAAAAATTGATTAAATTTTGTAAGGCCATTCAATCGAGCGCACCCATAGATTCTTTTGTGGAGCCAGAGCCCTGGGCCATGCCCGGGTATGACAGCAAAGTTATCATGGCAGCAGGGTCATTTACTTTAGGTGCTTCCATAGAGCTTTCCGCTGACGCTCCGCTAAGAGAGCCGTTTGCAGTTTGGCTTCAAGGAAGTTTAAATTTTCACAGCGGAAAAGTAGGAATTATGTTGGCGGCTGATAAGATATCGGGTAACAAGTAAGGAAACTCGCAAGGCACTATACCTCTTGAATTTCCTTACATATCTCAAAAATTTTTAAAAATAAACCTTTTGTATACTTATAGTCTTTTCCTGATTTTTCTTTTACCTTAGATAATATTTCATTTTCTCTTTTAGAATCGAATACTGGCAATTTTTCGTCCTTTTTTAGTTTACCTATCTCTTTGCAAAGTTCTAGCCTTTTCAAAAACAAGTTTAATATTTCATCGTCTATGCTGTCAATAGATTTCCGGATTTTTTCAAGTTTCATCTTTGCCTCCCTATTAGCAAGTCTAGTATAGCAATGGCCGCAACGGCTTCGATCACCGGAACTGCCCTCGGGACAATACACGGGTCGTGCCTTCCTGTAACTTTCAATTCCACTGTCTCCTCAGTTGCAACATTTAATGTCGTTTGGGGCAGTTTTATAGACGGGGTAGGTTTCATGGCTACCTTAAAAATAATCGGCATGGATGTGCTGATTCCGCCTAAGACACCTCCGTGGTTATTTGTTTCGGTTTTTATTTTTCCTTGCGAGAATATAAAATTATCGTTATTTTCACTGCCACTCATTTTACAAACGTCAAAACCCGCGCCAAAGTCTATTCCTTTTACTCCCGGCACAGCAAAAACCAAAGACGATATGACATTTTCCACTCCATAAAAAATAGGCTCGCCTATTCCTGCGCCAAGCCCCAAAACAGCACATTCTATGCAACCGCCTATGCTGTCGCCTCTTTGCTTATAAGATAAAATCTCCTCCTTTACTTTTTCCTTTTTACTCATGTCTATCATAGGTATTTCTTTTTGCGTTAAAAGCTCATTCAGAGTTTTCTCCGTTGACAACACATTTTCTAAAAATGACCTATCATAAATTTCTCCAACGGAATAAACATGTGCTGCAATACTTATGCCTCTGTGCTGTAAAATTTGTTGGCATATCTTTCCGCAAGCAGTTAACGCTGCCGTGAGTCTGCCTGAAAGGTGTCCACTTCCACTTAAGTCATTGAAATTTTTATATTTTATACTAGATGAAAAATCAGCTGTACCAGGCCTGGGAATATCTCTGAAATTTAAATATGATGAAGAGTCGGCATTTTTATTTTCTATTAACACACATAGCGGCGCACCTGTAGTTATGCCATTTTTTGTACCAGATATAATATGAACCTGATCTTTTTCACCCCTCTCGGACGAAAAAGAATTGCGACCCGGGGCTCTTCTTTCCATCTGGAATGCAATATCGTCTAAATCTATTTTTTCACCGTATGGTAAATTGTCTATGACAGCGCCTATTGCTTTGCCGTGGCTCTCTCCGAATATGGATATTTTTAGGTTATTAGTCCAAACTGATGACATTTACTATGCCTCCAAGTTTTATGAAATCTTCAAAGAAATTCGGATACGATTTATGAATCGCTTGCGCGTCTGAAATTGAAACTTTGCCCGCCGCCACTGTTGCTGCTATTGCCATCGCCATAACTATCCTGTGGTCGTTGCAGCCCTTTAAAGCACACTTTGAAAATTCACTTTTTCCATTTATTATAAAACCATCATCTGTTTCTTCTAAATCCGCACCAAATACCTTTAAATATTGGAATATAGCCTTTAATCGATTACTTTCTTTATACTTTAGCCGTGAGGCACCCCAAATTTTGCTCGGTCCATTTGCTTTTGCCGCCAGCACAGACAAAATAGGAACTAAGTCCGGTATTTGAGCTGAGTATATATCTGTAGGGTTTATTTCGCTTGGATACACAGAAAGCATATCGCCTGAAAAATTATAATTTATTCCGTATTTTTCTAAAACTTTCAAGATTGCTTTATCTCCTTGCAGCGAATCTACTGATAGTCCATTTATATGCACAGTATCGCCCAAAGCCCCCGCTACTGCAAAAAAAGATGCCGATGACCAATCTCCGCCTACGTTATAGGTTGCTGCTTTGAAAGTTTGTTTTCCTGGAATAAAAAACGTGTTTTCTTTTTTTATTATTTCTATGCCAAAGTGTGACAAAATGCCTATTGTCAAATCTACGTAATTTGATGATTCAAGCGGTGATGATATGTAGATTTCACTGTCGTGGCTTAACCTTGGAAGCGCAAAAAGTAATCCACTTATAAACTGAGAACTTATATCCCCTGGAACGGCGAACCTTCCTTCCTTTAAGCACCCGGATAAATTTAGAGGAAATCGGTTGTTGAAATTAATATTTACGCCATGCTCTGGCAAAGTGTCAAGGTATGGTCCAAGCGGTCTTTTAGCTAAACCTTCCTTGCCTCTAAAAGTTGCATCTATGCCGAAAGACGCAACAATCGGGATTAAAAACCTCAAAGTAGAACCGGACTCATCACAATCAATCTCAACTTTGTTGCCTTTAAACGCGGAGCTTCCATTGATCATGAGCTTGTTTTCAGCAAACATAACACTAGCACCTAAAGCTTTCACGGCTTTTAATGTGGCTAGTACGTCATTCGATAAACTGACATTATTTATTTCACTTGGTCCTTCTGCCATAGCCGCACAAATTATCGCTCTATGTAATTCACTTTTCGATGGTGGCGCTGTTATCGTGCCACTTAATTTTTTAGGTGTTATTATTGCTGTACACATATTTCTTCTCCTAAAATAAATTTTAAAAAATGTTCTTTACTGAATTTATATATAAAACCGCTACCTATGTCATCTACCAAAGCAACGTTTAGTTTTCCATCTACAAGTTTTTTATCGTTTAATGCCGATACAGCTATTTCTTTTTTACTAAAATCACAAGAAGTCGGAAGCTCAAACTTTTTTAACGTGCAAACTAGATCTTCCAATACTTTTTCGTCAGCAATGTTATTTTCTACGCAAGACTGTGTTATCATTTTCATACCTAAAGACACCGCTTGACCATGAGAAAATTTTTCATAGTTACCTAACTTTTCGATAGCATGCCCTAGCGTATGCCCAAAATTTAAAAGCATCCTATCTTTGTTGTCGAACTCATCTTCTTCAACTATACACTTTTTTATTTCTATGCATCTACACATGAGGCTGCTTAAAAATTCTTCAATATTTTTATTTTTTATTTTGTCAAAAAGGAATTTATCTTTTATCATGGCATACTTTATTGTTTCAGACATTCCGCATGCCCAGTCACTTTTTGTGAGTGTCCTTAATACCTTTGGATCAACAATAACCAAACTTGCTGGATAAATCGATCCAACCATATTTTTCCCTGCTGGCAAATTAACGCCCGTCTTTCCTCCAACAGAAGAATCTATTTGTGCCAGCAAAGTTGTAGGAATATTCACATATTTTATTCCTCTTAAGTACGTAGAAGCCACAAATCCGGCAATGTCACCCACAACGCCTCCACCTAAAGCTATTACTAAATCTGAGCGAGTAAAGAAGTTTGTAGAGAGAAAATCATATAAGTTATAGGCGGTTGGTAATGACTTTGAACTTTCACCTGACTTAATAATAAAATCAAATACTTGAAAGTCTTTTAGTTTCAGCGAATCTTTCACAATTTCCAAATAAATTTTTGAAACTATGTTATCACTTATTATGCAAACTTTGCATTTGTTAAATCGCTTCCCTATCAATTCCCCCGAATAATTTAAAGCATCGTTCTCTATTAATATACTATACGGTCCCGTGTGCGAATTTATCTTTATCTCGTTCAAAGTCTCCCTCCTTTTCCTTGGTATTTTTCTCTGTGAGAAAATTATAGCACGCTTGCGCAGCTATAATCAAGCCAATATGTCAACAAACTTGCACTCTCAAATGTAAATTTTTTTCACTGCAAATTATTTCTTTAAAAGATAAAAAATATATAATTTCCAACAAAATATGATATAATTAAATTTATCATGTTGATTTCCATCGTATTTGGAGGGATAATTTTTGAAAATTGGTCTAGATATAGGCTCTACCACGATAAAATCTATCGTTTTAGACGATAACGATCAAATTATATATAAATCGTACAACAGGCATTATTCTCACATAAAGGAAAAAGCGATAGAAGAACTACAGCTTTTAAGCGACAAATTCAATCTTAAAAATGTAAAATTAGCGATTTCCGGTTCTGCCGGTATGGGTTTTGCTGAAAAATGTAACGTACCATTTGTTCAAGAAGTTTATGCAACTCGCTTAGCAGCTACAAAATTTTCTCCAAATACAGATGTTATCATAGAACTTGGCGGCGAAGATGCTAAAATCTTGTTTCTTACCGATGTTATGGAAGTCCGGATGAACGGGTCTTGTGCCGGAGGTACAGGAGCTTTTATAGACCAAATGGCAACTTTGCTAAACATACCCATAGAAAAAATGAATGAGCTTGCTCAAAACCACAATAAAATATATACAATAGCTTCAAGGTGCGGGGTCTTCGCAAAGTCAGATATCCAGCCGCTTTTAAATCAAGGTGCCCAAAAAAAAGATATAGCTAAAAGTATATTTCTGGCAGTAGTAAATCAAACTATAGCCGGGCTTGCTCAAGGCAGAGAAATATGCGGTAATGTTTTGTATCTTGGTGGCCCGATTACGTTCATGAGTGAGCTTCGGAAGACTTTCGATGAAGTGCTAGGAGTAGATGGTACTTGTCCGGAAAATTCACTGTATTATGTTGCGCTTGGAGCAGCACTCTCCGCAAATGATATCATTGATGTCAATGACCTTATACAAAAAATTAAGCTCTACCGTTCAAGTAAAACTTTTGATTGTAACAAGCCTTTGTTTTGCTCAAAAGAGGAATATAACGATTTTTTAACCCGTCATGAAAAGCACATTGTGGAAAAGGGAAATATATCAGAATATGCTGGTGACGTTTACTTAGGGGTAGATGCCGGCTCAACTACTGTAAAAATCGTCTTAATTGGCAGCAATGAGCAACTGCTTTTGTCCACTTACCTCTCCAATAACGGCAACCCCGTCGCTATAGTAAAAGACTTTTTAATACAAGTTTATACTAAATATCCAAATGTAAGTATAAAAGCCAGTGCAGCTACAGGTTATGGCGAAGAATTGATCAAAAGTGCATTTAATATTGACTTTGGGATAGTCGAAACCGTAGCCCATTTGACTGGTGCTAAAAAATTTATGCCGGATGTCGAATTTATTATCGACATTGGTGGGCAAGATATAAAGTGTTTTAAGGTGCACAACGGCACCATTGATAATATATTTTTAAATGAAGCTTGCTCTTCAGGATGCGGTTCTTTCCTGCAAACTTTCGCTAACGCGCTTTCTTATTCGGTAGAGGATTTTGCTAAACTTGCTTTGTTTGCAAAAAGCTCAGTAGACTTAGGTTCTAGGTGCACTGTATTTATGAACTCTTCAGTAAAACAGGCTCAAAAGGACGGAGCTTCTATAGAAGATATCTCTGCAGGGCTTGCTTTGAGTGTAGTGAAAAACGCCATATATAAAGTCATCAGGGTGAACAGTACTCAAGAGCTGGGTAATAACATCGTAGTGCAAGGCGGTACGTTTTTAAACGATGCTGCGCTTCGTGCTTTTGAACAAGAGTTGGGAGTAGAAGCTGTACGACCAGACGTAGCCGGATTAATGGGCGCATATGGCGCTGCTATTTTTGCTAAAAACCAGCGTATAGAGAAAAGCAAAATACTTTCTTTATCCGACATAAAAAATATGGACCACAAGGTGAGCTATTCCACATGCGGTGGTTGTAGTAATAACTGCAAGTTGACAGTGAATACGTTTTCGTCCTCAAGCGGCAGGTATATAAGCGGAAACAAGTGCGAAAAACCCGCTAAAAACAGCCAACCAGATAATAATCTTAATATCTACGACTATAAGCTTAAGCTTTTAAAAGGATATGGCAATTATACAGGTTTTAGAGAAGAAACTGTAGGTTTGCCATTGGGTCTAAACATGTATGAGCTGTTACCTTTTTGGCACAAGTTTTTCTCATCACTTGGTTTTTCCATTATGGTCTCGCCCGTTTCAAATAGTAAAACTTATACTTCCGGTCAACATACCATTCCTTCGGATACCGTTTGCTTTCCCGCTAAACTGATGCATGGTCACGTAGAGTATTTGTTGAAAAACGGCGTGAAAAATATATTTTATCCTTGTATGTCGTACAACTTTGATGAAAAACTTGGAGATAATCATTACAACTGTCCTGTCGTGGCCTATTACCCGGAAGTAATATCCGCAAATGTAAAAGAAACAGAAAATATCAACTTCATAAAGGCTTATGTTGGCCTTCATAGAAGGCGTGAATTTTCTGGAAAAATTCATAAAATACTTAACGAGTATTTTAGCAACATAAGCCGCAATGAAGTCGTAGCAGCTGCAAATAAGGCATACAAAGAATATGAAAATTATTTGGAGAAGATAAGGTTAAAAGGACAAGAAATTATATCTATTGCTGAAAATGAAAATAAAAAGATCATCGTTCTTGCAGGTAGGCCCTATCACGTTGATCCGGAGATAAATCACGGTATAGACAAACTTATACTTAGCTTTGATGCTGCTATAATATCTGAAGATGCCTTGATAAAATATGGATGTAAAGAACGGTTAAATGTTCTAAATCAATGGACGTACCATTCCAGGCTATACAACGCTGCAAAGTATATCAAAAATAAAAACAATATTAATCTCATTCAACTTGTATCGTTCGGCTGCGGTATAGATGCCATTACGACCGATGAAGTAAGGGATGTTTTAGAAAGCGAAAATAAAATATATACGCAACTTAAAATTGACGAAATAACTAATTTAGGTGCAATAAAAATTCGATTAAGAAGTCTGTTTGCAGCACTTGATCAAAAGGAGTGAAATTATGTCTGATTTACGTTACGATAAATTCGGTCGCCTTTTATTTACAAAGGAAATGAAAAAAGAATATACCATTTTACTCCCGATGATGTTGCCGATACATTTTAAAATGATAAAAAATATATTCAACAGTTATGGTTACAAGACTGCTCTTTTAGAAAACAACTCACCTAAGGTAATAGATGAAGGTTTAAAGTACGTTCATAACGATACTTGTTACCCGGCACTGCTTGTCATAGGTCAATTTATAGATGCTTTAAAGAGCGGTAAATACGATGTAACCAAAACTGCGTTGATGATAACTCAAACTGGTGGGGGATGTCGCGCTTCAAATTACATACATCTGCTTAGAAAAGCTTTGAAAAAAGCCGGTTTCCAAAACGTTCCGGTAATTTCTCTTAACCTTTCCGGTCTTGAAAAAAACAGCGGCTTTTCTTTAACCTTGCCTATGTTGAAAAAAATAATGTCATCTCTAGTTTATGGAGACATGTTGATGTTCCTCAAAAACCAAATATTCCCTTATGAAATTAATCATGGCAAATGTACCGTTTTAATTGATTATTGGGCAGACAAATTAACTGATCAGTTTAAAATCGGAAAAGGATCTTCGCTGAAAGAAATTAAGTTAAATTTAGAGAAGATTGCGCACGATTTTTCTAAAATAGAAACAAAAATAACTCCGAAAGTCAAAGTAGGAATAGTAGGAGAAATATACATAAAGTATTCTGCACTTGGGAACAACTACCTTGAAGACTTCTTGATGAGCCAGGGCTGTGAAATTTGCGTGCCAGGGATAATAAATTTTATGTTATTTAAAGTTGACAACAGGATAGAGGATGTGAAAATATACGGTGGAAGCACAATAAAAAAATTTGTTGCAACTGCTCTTTTTAAGTACCTTGAAAAAATGGAGAAGTTTATGATAGATACTTTGAGCCACTATTCTAAATTCTCCCAAATGAAAAGCTACCGACAAACTAAAAAGCTCGTAAACGGTATTATAGGGTATGGCAACAAAATGGGTGAAGGGTGGCTTTTAACCGCAGAGATGTTAGAACTTATAGAGTCTGGATTTGAAAATATAATTTGTGCTCAGCCGTTCGGGTGTTTGCCAAATCACATATGTGGAAAAGGCATGATAAGAAAAATTCGCCAAATAAATGAGAACGCTAATATCGTTGCTGTCGATTACGATTCTGGTTCGTCGAAAGTTAACCAGGAAAACCGAATAAAACTTATGCTGTCTCTAGCAAAAGAGAATATTAAACTTAAAGTCGAAAACGGTACAAATGACTTTAAATAACAATCGCTATGATCGGTAAATTTTTATACAAACTATACGCTAAAAAACCTTGTGAAAATATATTTTACCTAAATTAATTATCATTGTAGGTAAAATTTATTCCAAAAAAGAGAAAATAAATAATACATATTGACTATTTCCATAATAAGGTAGATAATAAGATAAAGTATATTAATGGAGATAAAAAATTATGAAAAAGCTACTCAGCATTTTACTATCTACAAGCATGATATACATGTCGTGCGCTAAAATAACATTTGCAAAAAATAAAGCTTCAGATGAGTTTGTGTCTAATCACAATTTTCATAATACTAGTACAGGCTGTTCCCCCAATTTTAGTCTTGATAATGACAACAAAACCAAAATTTTACTGGAAAATACTTCGAAAAGCAATGCCACAATTGATAATGCATTAGTCGCATCTAAATCCAACACAGGTTGTAGTAACTTATCTTCGTGTACTGTCAGTGACGAAGATATTCAGGTAGACATTTCAAAAATGCAAATTTTAAAGGGTATTGGAAAATATTTATTTAATGTCGTAGTGAATGATATTTATTCATTTATAAAATTTTATCCTTTTCTCAAACTTTCCCAAATATTAGTTTTTTTATTTTGGTATATGCCAGGCTCCAAAATATATGAAAAAACCGGCATTGACTTTTTAGATAAGTGCTCTCAATTTTTTGCAAAACATAATAATTGGGCTACCGTTTTAAAATACATGTACGTTATTATTCCCTCAATTTTAGCATCATTTTTATACAAACAGATTCATAGTAAATAAAAAAGTGAGACTTTAAGTAGCCTCACTTTTTTATTTCATTTTCTAAAAATTCTCCCAATTTGTCTATACTTATTCTTTTCTGCTCCATGCTATCTCTAAACCTAACAGTAACACTGTTATCGTTTTCGCTTTCAAAATCGTATGTTAAACAAAAAGGAGTGCCTATTTCATCTTGTCTGCGGTAGCGCTTCCCTATAGAACCAGCTTCGTCGTAATCGACATCGTAATCTTTGAGTAGCATATCATATACTTTTTCAGCTCCTGGTGAAAGCTTTTTAGAAAGCGGTAAAACTGCTGCTTTGAATGGAGATAATGCCGGATGTAACCTCAAAACCGTTCTGGTATCATTAACATTTACCGTTTCCTCGTCATAAGCGTCACACAGAAACGCTAAAGCCAACCTATCTGCGCCTATGGAAGGCTCGATAACGTAAGGCAAATATTTGCAGTTAACTGTTTCATCAAAATATTCTAAGCTTTTACCGGACTGAGTCTGATGTTGCTTTAAGTCGAAATCTGTTCTATCGGCGATACCTAAAAGCTCACCCCAACCGAAAGGAAATAAAAACTCGATGTCGCTAGTAGCCGTAGAGTAGTGCGACAATTCTTCTTTGGAATGATCACGAACCCGTATATTTTCTTCTTTCAAACCTAAGCTTGTAACCCAATTCTTACAGAAATCCCTCCAAAATTTAAACCACTCAAGATCCGTGCCTGGTTTGCAGAAAAACTCTAGCTCCATCTGCTCAAATTCCCTTATTCTAAAGGTAAAGTTGCCAGGAGTGATTTCATTTCTAAATGATTTTCCTATTTGAGCTATTCCAAAAGGAATTTTTTTTCTAGTAGTCCTTTGAACATTTGCAAAATTTACAAAGATCCCCTGTGCTGTTTCAGGCCTTAAGTAAATTTCGTCCTTTTTCTCTTCTGTTACTCCCTGGTATGTCTTAAACATCAAATTGAAATTGCGAATATCTGTAAAATTTTCCGAACCGCATTTAGGACATTTTATGTGGTTTTCTTTTATATAATCAGTCATTTTTTCAAAAGACCAACCATTTGCATCTATACCGATTTCTTCTAACAACTTATCGGCTCGGTGCCGAGTTTTACAGTCCTTACAGTCCATAAGTGGGTCTGAAAAACCACCCACATGTCCTGATGCTACCCAAACTTTCGGATTCATTAAAATAGCAGAATCTATCATCACGTTGTATTTGCACTCTTTTACAAATTTTTGCATCCATAACCTTTTCACATTGTTCTTAAGTAATACGCCTAAAGGCCCGTAATCCCAAGAATTCGCAAGACCTCCATATATTTCAGAGCCCGCATATACAAAACCTCTGTTCTTGCAAAGTGTTACAATCTTTTCCATGCTCTTTTCTTTGTTAGACAACATTTTTTATCTCCTCCTTAAAATAACTATTGTGCTCTGGTGGCAAAATAAGCATCCATGACCTCTCTTGCTACCCCCTTCGATGCAAAACCTTTAGCTCCGTGTTCTATAACAACTCCCACCGCTATTTCCGGCTTTTCATAAGGCGCAAAGCATATAAACGTAACATGGTCAGAACCGCCGTTTTGAGCCGTACCGGTTTTTGCTGCGACTGCTACCGGATAAGAGCTAAAGTCTGACGCTGTACCACCTAATACGACATTTCTCATACCGGCTTTCACGGTGTTTAGTGTTTGTTCCGATACACCCGACTTCTCAACTATTTCAGGATTATTTGGGTCATTTTCAAACACAACCTCATTGCGCTTATAATCCGTTATTTTTCGTATTAAGTGCGGTCTATATCGTACGCCGCCACTTGCGATGGTTCCAACATATGTTGCTAGTTGCAGAGGCGAAAACAGGTTATCCGACTGACCTATAGCAGCCTTGGTGGTAACCTTGTCGCTCCAGATCATACCTTGACCTTTGCTGTGCTCTGGACCTGCTAGAACTCCCTCCGCTTCAGATATTTCTATTCCAGTTTTAACGCCTAACCCAAACTTTTTGCAGTAAAGGTTCATGTTTTTTATCCCTAAACGCCTACCCATCTCACAAAAGTACACGTTGCAAGACTTTGTTATAGCGTATTTAAAATCAGCGGCTCCGTGGTGACCTAGGCATTTAGTTGTAAAAGTAGACCCAGGATAAACGTAAAGTCCGTTACAGGTTACGCGGTCTTTATCCGTCATGGCTCTTTCTTCCAGGGCGCCTATAGCGACTATAGGCTTAAACGTGGAACCCGGTGCAAAGCTTCCGTTAAAGGCTCGGTTGAACAGCGGTATAGTGCTGTCTTTCGATATTTCTTGATAATATGATCTGTCATTTACATATTTCTCTAAGTCATAACCAGGGTAACTGGCAGCGGCCAAAATTGAAAAATCCCTCACATCTAAAGCTACTACAGCCCCGGCTTTACAGTCATGCGCGATGCCTCGAGCTGCTTGCACATATTTCTTTAATGCGTCATTTGCAGCTTTCTGGATCCTTGAATCTATAGTTAAAAATACGCTTTTCCCCGGAATAGCATTTTTAGATTGCAGTACGTTCAGAACCTTGCCTTCTCGAGATAGCTCTATCTTTTTTTCACCACCTTCTCCTCTGAGGTACTCCTCCATAGCAAGCTCTATTCCGCTTTTTCCTACTATATCCTCTATTGTATACCCTTTATCTTTCAAAGTTTTCAGCTGTTCTTCAGACATTTTGCCAGATAATCCAATTATATGCGGGGCTAAATCTGGGTTTGAAATTTTTCTTTTTACCGAAAGTCCTATTCTAACTCCTTTTATGTCCTGGTAATGCTCGCAAACAATAGAGACAAGATCTTGACTTATGTTTTCTGCAAAAACATATGAGGTATTTATTGCTTGATAGTACCCTTTGGAAAGCATGCCATATTTCACGCTAGCTAGATCCCTTAACGTCTGTGGGTCTTCTTCATTTATTTTCAATTTTTGAACTATTCTATCTATACAATCGCTGGCTGTGGCATAACTATTCAAGTTTAATCTATTTTTCCCTTTAAGTTCATCAATCTTGGCGTCCTCATTTTCCATAAACTCAAACTTGCCATCTTTAGTAACGTAAATCGGTAGGTCATCTATCCATTTTTCATTTTTATCTTTCATCAATTTTATAAGATTTTTTATAATCTCATTTTCCTTATCTTCGTCCAGTGAATATCTGTCAAACACTATGCTGTATCCCGTTTCGTTTTCAGCAAATGGTACGCCGTTTACATCGAGTATTTCGCCCCTTAATGCATCTGTCTTTGATATAAATATATTGCTTCTATTGGCTATTTCAAGGTACATTTGCCCGTTCACAATCTGCCAATCAACGAGTCTAAAAATATAAAATGAAAACACCACACCCATAAATACCAATAGAAAAACATACCTAGATAAGTTTTTATTTTTGTTCAGACTTAGCCCCTCCTTTCTATTCAGGTTCGTTAATGTTCATCGCAATGGGTCGGTTTACGTAATATATCAAAGGTAAGACTATTAAAGAGTAAAGAGCTCTTAAAAGATAATGCCTCCAAAATACATACCACAGCTGTCCGTAGCCTTTTAATGCATAATTTGCAACAAAAATTATCATATAGATCAATACCGTTGAAGCTGTAGAAACCAGCATGGCTGTAGTAAAATTAACACTTATAACATTTCTAGAAATAAACCCTACTATATACCCTATTATCGCTATCAGCACAGTCAAGTAACTCAGCTGCGTGTTAATGGCAGAGTCTAACAAAATGCCTGCCAATAGTCCAAAAATAAGGCCCGCGCTTTCTCCTTCAAATAAAGCTATCATCAGCACAACTAGTATTACAAGCGTTGGTTTTTCTCCAAATATTTCCGGAATAGCATTTTGCGTTCTCTCTAAGGTAAACAGCACTATCATTTCAAGCGTGTAAGCAAAATATCTAAAAAATTTATGTTTCATAAATAATTCCCCTGAAAATCTTTACTTTGAAGTTACTTCTTCTGGATTTTTCCCGGAAAATTCCGTAACAATAAATACATCTACTATATTTTTTATGTCGTTATATGGCTCTATCTCGGCATACACAGATGAATCGAAATCATCGTAGCTCAACTTTTTGACTTTGCCGATGGGTAAATTTTTTGGGTATATTCCACCCAGCCCGGATGTAACTATTATGTCGTCAGGCTGTATGGAGTTTTGCATTGATAAGTACATCATGCCTGATAAATTTTGATCTGCTAGTTTTGCATTTCCTACAAGCACGCCATTGTCACCGGTTTTTGAGTCTACAACCCCAGCCTTAAAGTCCGGAGATAATATGGTTTTAACTGTGCATTTGTTAGCAAAGACTTCGTCTACTCTTCCAATCATGCCATTTTCACTTATAACAGGACTGTTTACAGATATTCCGTCGTTTTTGCCCTTATCCAAAGTAAACCCGTAAAACATATCATCTAAGTTTCTGCTTATGACTTTACTGGGCTTAAATTTTAAGCCTTTATTTTCCTTCTTAAAGTCATAAAATTTCAAATATTGAGCATTTTCTCGTTTTACATCATAATAATCCACAACAATAGTCTTTAGTTTATTGTTTTCTTTCTTTAAAGCTTCTATTTCGCTTTCATATTCCTTTGCAGTTTTTTTATGTTCCACGGTTTTATTTACCGTACCAGTCACTTTGCCCAAGGTAGCACTAAGTGAACCTATTCCATCATTTACAGCCGATGAAAATTTTTCGGTTCCCGGCACTACATTCAATATGACAACACCTGTAGTTATAAGAAATAGCGCTATTAATATTTTAGCAATATCTTTTTTCAGGAAATTTCTCATGCGTTCCCCCAAATGTAATTTATTCCAAAATAAATTAAATTTAAACAAAAAAGTGGAGAATCTTTAATTCACCACTCTCAATTTTCGTAATCTTATTTAATTCACTTTACAAGAAAACGAGTACTGAATTATTTTCTACCAAATCTATAATAATCTTTTGGTAAAACAATTTCAAGTCTTTTTCCTGTTCCATCTACCACACAGTCTAATGGGTTTTCCGCCACATGAACTGTCATTCCCGTCTGCTGAGCAATCAATTGATCCATACCTCTTAAAAGTGCACCGCCACCTGTTAGCATTATCCCATGACCTATAATGTCCCCTGCAAGTTCCGGAGGGGTATTTTCCAGTGTACTTTTTATAGCATCAATGATCATATGAAGCGAGTCGTCCAGCGCCTCCCTTACTTCCGCTGCCGTAATTTCCACATTCTTTGGCAACCCGTCCAAAAGGTTTCTTCCTTTTATCTCCATGGAACCTTCACCTTCATAAGGAAATGCTGAACCTATTTCGATTTTTACGTTTTCTGCTGTTCTTTCCCCTATTAACAGGTTATACTTCTTTTTAACGTAAGCTATTATAGCTTCGTCAAACTTATTGCCGGCAACCCTCGCTGAGCGTGATGTAACTATATCTCCCAGTGAAATAACTGCAACTTCAGAAGTTCCTCCGCCTATATCTACAACCATGCTACCTGTTGGTTCAGATACAGGTAAACCTGCTCCAATTGCAGCTGCCATTGGCTCTTGAATCAGTTCAACTTCTCTAGCCCCTGCTTGCCTAGCTGCGTCCTCTACAGCACGTCTTTCTACCTCGGTAACTCCAGAGGGAATGCAAACTACCACCCTAGGGCGTTTACTAAACAAGCTGGTTTTTACTGTTTTCCTTACAAAATATTTCAACATCGCTGCTGTAATATCAAAATTCGCAATGACACCATCTCTTAAAGGTCTAACCGCCACTATGGAACCTGGTGTTTTGCCTATCATGTTCTTAGCCTGCGAACCAACAGCCAAAACTGTATCTGAGTTTACATCGACCGCAACCACGGAAGGTTCTCTCATAACAATGCCCTTATTTTTCATAAAAACTAGCGTATTCGCAGTACCTAAGTCTATTCCTATGTCTTTCGAAAACATATTCGATCCTCCTCAAATTTCAACAATAACGTAATTGTATTGAATTTAATAGACAATAAATTCTAAAAATCGTGTTGCTCTCTTTTATAAAACTCTTTTAATTATTATACTATATTTAATACTGATTTCTCAACAAATTACCAACAATATTTAATTATCTATTTTTTAAACTAAATTTTACAATTTTTGTAATGAAAATTAGGAAATTTATTTTCCTGTAGAGCCAAAACCACCAACACCTCGTTCGGTTTCGCTTAATTTTTCCTTTTCAACTAAGGTAAAACTAGACACCGGCATAATTATCATTTGAGCTATTCTATCGCCTGGTTGAACTTCATATGCAGTGTTTCCAACATTGCAAAGTCCTACAAATATTTCACCTCTGTAGTCGCTGTCAATTACTCCCACACCATTTGAAAGTGTTATACCATGTTTAACTCCAAGCCCGCTCCTTGAAAAAATTAATGCAACTAAGTTTTTGTCCTGTAAATCTATCGCAATGCCCGTTGGTACTTTTGCAAGCTGACCAGGTTTAATTGTAATAGCTTCAACAGTCGCAGCGTATAAGTCAAGCCCAGCAGAACCTTCTGTGCCTCTCGACGGGATAATCGCATTATCCCTGGTTTTCGTTATAAATATTTTCTTTTCGTTATTTAAATTCATACTAATACCACTTTCAACAAAAAAATTATTATCCTTTATTTTCCGCGCTTTCAATTTGTAACAAGGCTGTTGAATACTTGCTGAATTCTCCACATTTTCAACATAGTTTTCAACCAAACTCAAAATATAATCATAATTTTATTTCTAAATCAGCTAAATCGTTAAATTTTTCAGTATATCTTGTTTTTCATCCGCTACTTCATTCTCTAACGCAGAGTGAGTTATTATTTCTTCTTCAAACACAGCCATATTTTCGCATTTTTCTTTAGTTTTTTTCAATTCCTCAAGCAGTACCTGATTTTCAAGTTTTTGTTCGTCTAGTTTTAACTCAAGTTCATTTTTTTTCGTACTGACGTCTTTTTTCTCATTTTCTAAGTTACTTTTTTCGCTTTCTAGGATCTTTGTAGTACCTTCAAGTTCGGTTATTCTGTTTACGAGACTTTCCGTTTTTAAAGCTTGGGCTTTCTCATTTTCTTTTAACTCTTCTACTTTTTCTTGCTCAAGTCTTAATTCCTTTTCGGAATTTTCGAGTTCATTTTCTAGTTGAATTTTTTCGTTTTGGAGAACATTTGTAGCATCTTTAAGTTCGCTTATTCTGCTTACAAGTTCTTCCACTTTTAAAGTTTGAGTCTTCTCATTTTCCTTTAACTTTTCTACTTTTTCCTGTTCAAGTTTTAACTCTTTTTCTGAATTTTCGAGTTCATTTTCTAGTTGAATTTTTTCACTTTTTAGGATCTTTGTAGTACCTTCAAGTTCAGTTATTCTGCTTACAAGGCTTTCTGCTTTTAAAGTTTGAGTCTTCTCATTTTCTTTTAACTTTTCTATTTTCTTTTGTTCAAGTTTTAATTCTTTTTCGGAATTTTCGAGTTCATTTTCTAGTTGAATTTTTTCGCTCTCTAGAACCTTTGTTGTTTCTTCAAGTTCAGCCATTCTGCTTACAAGGTTTTCTGATTTTAAAATTAGAGCTTTCTCATTTTCCTTTAATTCTTCTACTTTCTCTTGCTCAAGTTTTAATTCTTTTTCGGAATTTTCAAGTTCTTTTTTTAATTTCACATTCTCACCAGAAAGTGTGGTTTTTTCGTTAAGCAAACTTTCTACTTTTTCTTTAAACAAGTCCAAATCTTGCTTACAAGATGCCAGTTCTGATTTTACTTTTTCTAAATTAGCTTTAGTATAATCAAGTTCCATCTTACTGAGTTCTATATCTTCATTTGACTTATTTATCAAACTGCGCAAATTTTCAACATTCTGCTCTGTTTTTCTCAATGTGTCACAATATTCCAGCGCAATTAAAATGGTTGCCATGAATGTCGATAATTGTGGATTTTTTTCAGTTATTTGTTCTACACGGCTGTTTATTTCTTCTCCTACAGAAATTATATACTCTTCGCTATCCTCCGAAATTATCGGGCATTCCATGCCGCAAACTCTCAATCTTACGTTTGTTTTATGCATAATTACAACTTCCTTTTTATGAATTTTTACTTTCTATATAGCTTGATATGGCTTTAGCTGCCATTTTTCCTGCACCCATTGCTAAAATCACTGTCGCGGCACCGGAGACCGCGTCCCCTCCCGCAAAAACTCCATCTATAGATGTCATTAAGGTTTGGTCATCAACTAAAATTCCACCTCTATCATTCAACTTCAAAGCCTTGCAGGAGCTAGCTATTATGGGATTGGGCGATGTTCCTATAGCCATTATAACTGTATCGACGTCTAAATGAAACCTTGAGTTTTGTTTTTCTTGAACCTTTCGCCTGCCAGAGCTGTCTTCAGCTAGAAGCTCCATATCTGCACATTCTATTTTCTTTACCCTAAAGTTTTCACCAGAAAAAAACCTTTTAGGGTTAGATAGAAATTTAAAAATTATACCCTCTTCTTTAGCATGTTCTACTTCCTCAAGCCGCGCCGGCAACTCTTTTTCAGACCTCCTGTAAATTATAAAAACATCATCCTCGGTAAGTCTCTTAGCCACACGCGCTGCGTCCATAGCTACGTTGCCACCACCTATCACAGCAACCTTTCCCAGTTTTCCGATTGGCGTATCCGTTTCGTTTTTATATGCGTTCATAAGGTTCACACGCGTCAAAAATTCGTTTGCAGAATAAATACCATTTAAATTTTCACCCTCAATTCCAATAAACTTGGGAAGACCCGCTCCTGAACCTATAAATACAGCCTCAAAACCCATGTCAAATAATTCTTCTACGGAAAGTGTTTTGCCTATTACTACATTTGTTTCAAAGTTAACTCCAAGCTGTTTCAATTTACTTATTTCATGATCTACAATTTTCTTCGGCAGTCTGAACTCCGGAATGCCATAAACCAGCACTCCGCCTAAAACCTGCAAGGCCTCATACACAGTAACTTCATAGCCTTCTTTTACTAACTCTCCTGCACATGACAGACCAGCCGGTCCTGAACCGATTACTGCTACTTTATGCAATTTTCCTTTTATTTTAAAAGTTTCATTCTTGCAGTTGCTTTCAATTTCTATACCAGCGATAAAGTCAGCGACAAATCGCTCAAGTGCGCCTATCGCTACGGCTTCTCCTCTCAAGCCCCTTATGCAACTTCCTTCGCACTGTCTCTCTTGAGGACAAACTCTCCCGCAAATGGCCGGCAGAAGAGATGATTTCGATATAATTTTATAAGCATCTTCTATATTTTCACTTTTTATTTTTTCTATAAATGCAGGTATGTCAACCGCTACAGGGCAAGATTTTACACAGGGTTTGCTTTTACAGTTTAAGCACCTGTCCGCTTCATTTTTAGCTTGTTCTAAAGTAAACCCTTTTGCCACTTCTGAAAAATTTCTTATCCTACTTTTAGCGTTTTCTACCGGCATAGCTTGGCGCTTATTTCCCATCGCTTAAATTACCTTTCTTTAACAAATTACAGGTATTCTCGTATGACTTTCTTTCTTCGTTTAAGAACATTTTACCACGTTTTATTGCTTCATCAAAATCCACTTTGTGTCCATCAAAATCTGGTCCGTCTATACACGCAAATTTCATTTTATCACCTACTGTTAGCCTGCACCCTCCGCACATGCCTGTGCCGTCTATCATTATTGGATTCATGCTCACAACCGTCTTGATACCGTACTTCTTTGTTAAATCTGAAACACATTTCATCATCATAAGAGGGCCAATAGCAAAGACTATGTCATAATTACCTTTATTTTCGATAAGTTTCTTTAAGATATCGGTTACTAACCCTTTCGTACCAGTGCTTCCATCGTCTGTTACTAAGAACAACTCATCGCTTACATTTTCAAATTCATCTTTTAAAATGACTAAATCATTATTTCTAAACCCTATAATTGAATGCACTTTTGCTCCTGTTGATTTGATAGCTTTTGCGATAGGGTACGCGATAGCACAGCCTACCCCTCCTCCAACAATCGCAACTTTTTTGTAATTTGATATGTCAGTTGCATTGCCCAAAGGTCCCACAAAAGTATACAGTTTATCTCCTTTTTCTAGCATATCGAGTTTTTTAGTGGTTGTTCCAACCACTTGGAATATTACTGTCACTGTGCCATTGTTTCTATCGTAATCCGCAACGGTTAGCGGTATTCTTTCTCCATTTTCTTCAACTTGCAAAATAATAAATTGCCCTGCTTTAGCCTTTTTAGCTACAAGCGGCGCATGTATAAGCATTAAAGTTACAGATGCGTTGAGTTTTTCTTTTTTTAGGATTTCATACATATTACAAAAAGCCCTCTCTATTTTTCAGATATCTTAATTATATCACTTTTGCTTTATTAAATCATCTAAAAACATAAAATATAGCTGGAACATAAAAACTTAAGTTTTTACATCCCAGCGCTGTATATTTAAAATTCCGCTACGCCTGTAGTTCTAGGGAACGGTAGCACATCCCTTATATTTTGAATACCTGTTAGGTACATGATAAGTCTTTCAAAGCCGAGCCCAAAGCCTGAGTGAGTAGCAGTTCCGTAGCGTCTCAAGTCTAAGTACCACCAATAGTCTTCTTCCTTCAAACCAAGTTCCTGCATTCTAGTTAAAATTTTATCCAGCCTTTCTTCACGTTGGCTACCTCCGATAATCTCGCCTATCCCCGGAACTAACAAATCCATAGCTGCAACTGTTTTGCCATCTTCATTTTCCCGCATATAAAAAGACTTTATCTCTTTCGGGTAATTAATTACAAAAACAGGCTTCTTATAAATCTGTTCCGTTAAGTATCTCTCGTGCTCTGTTTGCAAGTCCGTTCCCCATGAAACTTTATATTCAAACTTATCATTATTTTTAATTAAAATATCTACAGCATCGGTATAAGTTACAACCTCAAAATCAGACTCAACCAGCTTAGTTAAACGTTCTATTAATTCTTTATCGTAAAATTGATTGAAAAATTTCATTTCCTCCGGGCATGTATCTAAAACATATTTTATTACATATTTTATCATTGCCTCGGCTATTTCCATATTTTCATTTAAATCTGCAAAAGCTATTTCAGGCTCTATCATCCAAAACTCAGCTGCGTGCTTCTGTGTATAAGATTTTTCTGCACGAAAAGTGGGCCCAAAAGTGTATATTTTCCCCAGAGCCATCGCCATGCATTCACCCTCTAGTTGTCCTGAAACAGTGAGCGATGTGTGCTTCTGAAAAAAGTCATTTGAAAAGTCAACTTCACCGTTTTCGTATTTCGGCACACCCTTTAAGTCCATGGAAGTTACTGTGAACATTTCGCCAGCTCCTTCACAGTCGCTGCCTGTAATAATTGGTGTGTGCGCGTAAACAAATCCATTTTCATTGAAAAATTTATGAATAGCAAACGCTGCTTTAGACCTAACTCTAAATGCCGCACTAAAGGTATTTGACCTTGGTCTGAGGTGGGCTATTGTCCTTAAATATTCCAAAGTATGTCGCTTTTTCTGAAGCGGATAATCACACGTTGATTTGCCTTCTATGAAAACTTCTGTTGCTTTTATCTCAAACGGCTGCTTAGCGTCTGGAGTGGATATAACTTCACCAGTAACGCATAAAGCTGAACCTACATTTAACTTCGAAACTTCTTTAAAATTCTGGATATTATTAGAAAGGCAAACTACTTGTACACATTTAAAGAAACTACCATCATTGAGCTCTATAAAACTCAAGTCCTTTGAATTCCTTATAGTTCTGATCCATCCACAAACATGAACTTCACTTCCTACAAATTTATCACTGTCGCTGAATAGTTTAGAAATTTCTATTCTTTTCATAAAATTGCCTACCTTTCTCGCATTTAAAAATTAACTATTATTATAATTTAAAACTCAAGTATGGTCAATAATATCGCTAATTATTTTCTTTTTCTGAATCAATTTTATTATTTTTGGAAATACAAAGTAAATTTGTGGTACAATATAATTAAAATAAAAAGGAGTTGAATTGCTTTTGGCTGTAAATTTTATAAAAAAAGAAATTTTAAAAGATGTGAATTTCAATAATATAAAAGAAGACCGGTTTAAAACGGGTCGAGTCTCTATGACATTGTTTACTCCACTAAAAAATGAAACTGCCTCTAAAAACGCCATAGTGCCGTTTATTCTCAGCAAATCATGCAGGAATTACCCAAACTTACAAAGCCTTCACAAGAAACTGGATGAACTTTACGGCGCTTCAATAAATGCAGATGTTAGCAAACTCGGCGAAGTGCAAGTTTTAACCATTTCCGCTTCATTCCTCGATGATAAATATTCACTGGACAGCGAAACCATTTCAGATAAAGTTATCGATTTGTTCTGCCAAATGATTTTCGATCCATTGCTGGAAAACGGTACTTTTCCGGAAGATACTGTAGAACAGGAAAAAAGACAGCTGATCGAAACAATTGAGTCTGAGTTTAACGATAAACGCATTTACGCAAAAAACAGATGCGAAGAACTAATGTGTAAAAATGAAAAATTTGGAATAAACCGATTCGGAACTATAGAACAAGTTAAAAAACTCACTTCTAAAGAAATCTTTACCGCTTGGCAAGAGCTATTATCTACCGCTAAAATCGAATTAACTCTACTTGGCAGCGCAGACGCCACCTCCGCTATTGAAATCTTTGAACAGGCTTTTCGCAAGGTACAAAGGTACCGCACCGCTTCTTGCCGTACAGAAATTATCCGGGAAGCCGGCAATGTAAAAGAGTATGTAGATAAGATGGAACTATCACAAAGTAAACTCGTAATGGGTTTTAGAACCGCTGTAGCCGCAAACGATGACATGGTAGTACCTATGAGAGTTGCTGTAGCTCTTTTTGGCACAACGCCGCATTCTAAGCTCTTTTTGAATGTTCGTGAAAAATATAGCCTTTGCTACTATTGCTCAGCTAGATATGACAGGAACAAAGGAATTATGTTAGTTCAAAGCGGTGTTGAAAATAAAAACATCACTAAAGCTAAAGATGAAATTTTAAATCAACTTGAAGACATAAAATTAGGAAACTTTACTCAAGATGACATTGATTCCATAAAAAGAAGCATGAGTAACGGTCTCAGAACTGTCAGCGATTATTTGAGCAGCATTGAAAATTTTTATTTATCTCAAACTTTCGATAATACAAAGTATACAATTGATGAATTGATAGATAAAATTAACTCTGTAAGCAAAGAGCAAATAATAGGTGCGGCTAAGTCAATCACTTTAGATACAGTATATATTTTGAAGGGCAAAGATGAAAATCAGATGGAGGTAAACTCATGAACCAAATAGAAGAAGTTGTAAGCCAGAGGCTTAAAGATAAATATTACACATTAAAGCATGCAAGCGGGCTGAGAATATATATATACCCTAAAAAAGGTCACAGTTCCACTTACGCTATTTTAGGCACAAAGTTTGGGTCCATAAATACTGAGTTTAAATTCTTAGGTCAAGAGGGCGTGACGAAAGTTCCGAAAGGTATAGCACATTATCTTGAACACAAGCTATTTGAAAGCGAAGATGGCGATGCTTTCTCTAAGTATGCTAAAACCGGCGCCAGCGCAAACGCTTACACCTCTTTCGACATGACAGGCTATCTGTTCTCTTGCACCGAGAATTTTAAAGAGTCTTTAAAAATATTAATAGACTTTGTTCAATCCCCTTACTTTACAGAAAAAACTGTGCAAAAAGAACAGGGAATAATTGGACAAGAAATAAAAATGTACGATGATGACCCATCTTGGCGCGTAATGTTCAATTTATTTAAAATTATGTTTCATAATCACCCTGTCAAGGACGACATAGCTGGGACGATCGATTCCATCTTAAAAATAAACGCTGAAAATTTATATAAGTGCTACGATAGTTTTTATAACCTAAACAATATGGCTTTATGCATTGCCGGAAACGTCGAGGTTAACGAAGTACTGAAGGTCGTGGATGATGCATTAAAGCCGACAAGCGGCACTATACCGGAAAATATTTTCCCTCAAGAGCCATATGAAGTTGTTAAAAATCGCATAGAACAAAAGTTTCCTGTATCTATGCCGGCCTTTCAGCTAGGCTTTAAGGAGGACACCTCTAAGGGCAGACCCACAATAGAAGAGTCAACTCAAACAGATATAATTTTATATTTGTTAACGTCCAAGACATCTGCGCTTTACAACGAGTTGATTGATAAAAACCTCATAAATGAAACTTTTGGATATGAAAACTTTGAAGGGCCAGGCTATTTAGCTTCTATTTTTTCCGGTGAGTCTTCCGACCCTGACATGGTTGCTGAAATTATAAAAAAACATGTAACTAAATTACATGAAAATAAAATTCAAAAAGAAGAATTCGAACTTGCTAAAAAAGCCATTTATGGGAAAACTGTTTCACTTCTAAACAGCGCCGAAAATATTGCTAATGCTATGCTCACTCTCGAATTTTCAGGAAAAGAATTATTCTCGGCTATAGAATGTATCGCTAAAACCACCTTAAACGACGTTAACGAAAGATTAAAACATCAATTAGACGTCAACAATACTGCTTTATCTGTAATTTCACCACTTTAAGGAGAAAAAATGGGAAAAATTTATCATGTGGAATTTCCTGGGTTAAATCTCAAGTTCAATATTTCCCCTATAGCTTTTAAAATTTGTAACATTCCGGTTTATTACTACGGAATTCTGATTTCTACTGGTTTTTTACTAGCTTTTCTGTACGTTATTAAAAACTCTAAAAGATTTAACTTGGAGCAAGATTCCTTAATTGACATTATTATAACGGGAACTGTAACAGCCATTGCAGGTGCCAGGCTTTATTACGTAGCTTTTTATACAGGCGACACATTTATAAAAAATCCTATTAAAATATTGTTCATAAACGAAGGCGGACTTGCCATATACGGTGGGCTAATAGGCGCCATTCTAGGCGGGCTTGTAGTTTCTAAAATAAAACATTTAAATTTCTTAGCCATTTTAGATGTAGCAAGTCTCGGCTTCTTGATAGGACAAGCGATAGGCAGATGGGGAAACTTTACAAATCAAGAAGCCTTCGGGACTGTTACAAGTTCCATGTTTCGCATGGTAAGCGAAAACACTTCCATGCAACCGGTTCATCCGTGTTTTTTGTACGAATCCACATGGTGCCTCATAGGTTTTATTTCCATTCATGCGTTCAGTTTAAAGCTGAGAAAATACGATGGACAAGTGTTTTTGTTGTACACTCTTTGGTACGGAACCGGTCGCTTTTTCATAGAGTCATTGCGAACAGACAGTCTTTTTATCCCGAACTCTCCATTTAAAATATCTCAACTCATTGCAGCTATTGCAGCTATTTCTAGCGTTAGTCTGCTTATTTACAATTATTTTAAACCAAAAATTCTACATTTTAGAGGTGATACATTTTGAATTTTCCAAAAGAGCGAATCAGAAACTTTAGCATAATAGCCCACATAGATCACGGCAAGTCTACTTTGGCGGATAGAATTTTAGAAATCACACAATCAGTCTCGTCAAGAGACATGGAAGACCAACTGCTCGATGATATGGAGCTTGAAAGAGAACGCGGAATAACCATAAAAGCACACGCTGTTACGCTGCTATATAAGGCTGAAGACGGAAAGGATTATGTTTTCAACTTGATAGACACTCCCGGTCATGTTGATTTTAACTATGAAGTATCAAGGTCGCTCGCTGCATGCGAAGGTGCTATTTTGGTAGTGGATGCTTCACAAGGCGTAGAAGCTCAAACTTTAGCTAACGCGTACCTTGCGGTAGACGCCGGTTTAGAGATCGTTCCGGTTATAAATAAAATCGATTTGCCCAGCGCAGATGTCGAAAGGGTTAAAGCTGAAATTGAAGATATAATAGGCATTCCGTCAGACCACGCTCCACAAGTTTCCGCCAAAACCGGGCTAAATGTAAAAGACGTGCTTGAAAGCATTGTTAAGTTCATTCCATGCCCAACCGGCGACGATGCAGCACCGCTGAAAGCTTTAATTTTCGATTCATATTACGACAGCTACAAAGGTGTAATAGTTTACGTTAGAGTGAAAGACGGCGAACTTCGCACTGGTGATGAGATTAAATTGATGGCAACTGGAGCGAGCTTCACTGTGACCGAATGCGGTTTTTTAAGAGCCACAGATTTAGAACCGGCTGAAAAGTTGTCTGCAGGAGAAGTTGGGTACATTGCGGCTTCCATAAAGTCTGTAAGTGACGCTAGAGTTGGCGATACCGTCACTTTGAAGAATAACCCCGCAAAGGAAGCTTTGCCCGGGTACCGAACCGTTAACCCTATGGTCTTTTGCGGCATATATCCAGTTGACGGAGCTAAATATGGAGACTTAAGAGAAGCCCTCGAAAAACTTCAACTAAATGATGCTTCGCTTTCTTTTGAACCGGAAACCTCTGTTGCTTTGGGGTTCGGCTTTAGATGCGGCTTTCTTGGCCTTTTACATATGGAAATAATCCAGGAAAGACTGGAACGCGAATATAATTTTGATATCATAACTACTGCACCGAGCGTAGTTTACAGGATCACAAAAACTGATGGAGAAATCGTTTACATAGATAATCCAACAAATTATCCCAACCCTTCGGTAATCTCAAAAGCTGAAGAACCTATGTCTACAGCTCATATATATGCTCCAAGCGAATATGTGGGAAATATCATGGAGTTATGCCAAGACAGGCGCGGCATTTTCAAAGATATGAGCTACTTGGACGGTGACCGAGTGGATATACATTACGAGCTACCTTTAAATGAAATTGTGTATGATTTTTTCGATACGTTAAAGTCAAAAACTCGCGGATATGCTTCCTTTGACTACGAAATGCTGGGCTATGTGGAATCAGATTTAGTTAAATTGGACATCATGTTAAACGGAGATGTCGTTGACGCTTTGTCATTTATAATACATAAAGATAAAGCTTACACTAGGGGCAGAAAAATGGCTGAAAAGTTGAAAGAGAAAATTCCTCGACAACTCTTTGAAGTTCCTATACAAGCCTGCATAGGCGGGAAAGTCATAGCACGAGAAACCGTAAAAGCTGTGAGAAAAGACGTCCTTGCTAAATGTTACGGTGGCGACATAACAAGAAAGAAAAAGTTGCTTGAAAAGCAAAAAGAAGGTAAAAAAAGAATGCGCCAACTAGGAACTGTGCAAGTTCCACAGGACGCGTTTATGTCTGTATTAAAGCTGGATGAATAGATTTAATAGTGATGTAAAATTTGGATGAAGTTTGATATTTAGCTTTTACTCAAACTAAAAATGAAGGTGGTATGGTAAAAATGATAGGAATTATTTGCGCAATGGATATAGAACTTGATAAAATAAAAGAAAAAATGGTTAAAATGAAGGAAGAAAGCATCAGTACCATCACATACTTAATAGGAAAAATTGAAAACAAAGATTGCGTAGCTGCTGTAAGTGGCATTGGTAAAGTAAATTCTGCTGTTTGTGCGCAAACCATGATTCTAAAATACAAGCCGAAATTCATCATAAACACAGGCGTAGCCGGGGGATTACTGGAAGAAATGAATATCGGCGATATAGCTATTTCCTGTTCTGCAGTGCAGTACGATGTCGACACGTCTATTTTAGGAGACCCAAAAGGGTTCATTTCTACTATAAATATGATCAGGTTACCATGCTCAAAAAGGCTTATAAATGTTCTCCTTGAGAATAATAAACAAGATAAAATATTTTCTGGAATCATAGCCTCAGGAGATCAATTTATAGCCAGCAAAGAAAAACTAATGTACATAAAAAACGAATTCGATGCCGTAGCCTGCGACATGGAAAGTGCCAGTATCGCACAAGTGTGCTATTTAAACTCAGTGGAATTTTTAAGTATACGATCCATTTCAGATAACATATACAAGCATAACTCAAATTTAGATTACGAAAAGTTCAAGCTACAGTCTGCTAATACCGCCAGCCGCATCGTTTGCAGCTTAATAAGCTCCCTGTAAGTAATAGACTAACAACAAAGCCTGTCGTATAAAAGTATCTTTTATGCAACAGGTTTTGTTTCTTATATTGATTGTTTAATTTATTGAATCAAGGTGTATTTAAATTAAAAAGTTTTTAACATTTTAAACAATGTTTTCAACCGACTAATCTTTCACTTCGTTTAGGGAGAATTGGTTATTTTCGCTATCGTAAGACACAAGGAGATTTACAGCTTTTTCTGGCTCATTTTTGCCATGGTTTGTCTGTTGTTTATTTTTTACTGTGTATTCCGCCAGTTCCTTCGTTAAGCCGTCCATAGCTGAATGTATAACACGTGCACCTTTATTTTCTTTTACAGCCATTTTAGCTATATTTTTAAATGTGTCCCCCATATTAAGTTTTATATTGGCATATTTCTCCCAATATTTAGGAAAGCTTTCTGCATATTCTGAAATAGCTATTTCCTCATAATCCTTCTCAGACAAATTTTCAAATTCAATAAGCTTTACTCTATTTAAAAACGACTTATCATGCTTAATAAAAGTCCTTGAACCTGTCCCATCATCTAAGTTTTCGATCTCGTCTTGATTTCCAGCCTTTAAACAATTTGTATTTTCATTGGAAGTTATTATAAATATAGTTCCACGACAATCTAAGGTTTGCCCTCTAACATTCACTATACCTTGATCCGAAACCGTCCTAAATACTTCATCTAAGGAAGGGTTGCTCATTTTATCAAATTCATTTATTATAACAACACCTTTTTTATTTCTTTGAATGTATTTTACTAGTTGCTTTTTCTCCTTTATAGAGGCACCATATCCACAGTTATAGTCATCAAAGTTAAAAAGCTGACCCACTATGCTTTCTTTGTCTTGAAGGTCTACATCAGACGCCGACACTACAAAGGGTTTGCAGTTAGACAAGGCATGTGCTATACGAGTTGCTACAAAACTTTTTCCCACTCCCGAAGGTCCTGGTATATAAATAACGTCACCATGAGAGTAAGTCTCATTATTGAATTTAGCTTGATTTTTGTTGTGTGCTATACCATAAACCACTTTTTTGATGTTTTCTTTTGCTTTATCTTGACCCTTCAAGTCGTCCAAACCTTTATTAAGCCTTGAAATCGTTTCCTCTATTGTTACTTCCTTTGGGGGATTAATCCAGTCAAATATATGTACCCCGTTCTAAGCTTATCTTTTATATAATCGTAAGCCCACAGCATATTCATAAAACCCTGTGCATGTAAGGTAGCCGTCCCTAAAGCAGCTATAGCCACTGAAAGTAAGCCACAGGTCAGACTCTTTTTGCTTAAAGTTTCAAAAAGACTAGATGATTTTTTTCCATTAGGTTTATATTGCTCTGTTAAGTTTGCTAACCTTTCACAACCTAGTTTATTGAATAAATCAGTAATAAACAAAGTGCGTTCTGCTTCGGATTCTTGTGATAAATTAGTGCTATTAAGTTCTGTTTGAGCAAACGTTGGCATTGCCAAACTTGATGTTAATATAGTTGTTGATAAAATTATAGATATTATTTTTTTCATAACCCATTCCTTCAGTTAATAAAATATATTATAATATATATTGTAACTAAAATAATAAAAAAAGTCAAGCTAATATGCATAAAATTTTTCAGTGTTATTAAATTGGAATATTCTCAAACAAAAAACAATATACTTTTAAAAACAAAATGGATGTGAATATATGAAAGAAAAAATAAAATTAAATCTCAAGTACAGTCACAATCTTAAAGCATTAATAATGAATAATAAATCTCTAGCTGTTTTGGCTTGCATATTGTTGCTTGGCATATTTTTAGGAAGTTTATCCGTTGGAGCAATGAAAACTACAGTGATAAACAAAATCGGAGTTTTATTTTTGGACAATTTTAAAAATAGATCCTCTGAACCTCTATTTTTCATCTTTATATCGTCTTTATCTTCTGTATTCATTTTTGTTTTATTGGCTTTTTTTATGGGATTATCTGTTTGGGGGTTTATAATGCTTCCTTTTGTCCCGCTAGTCAGAGGCATATGCATAGGTTTCACACAAAGTTATTTATATTCACAATATGGTTTATACGGTATTGCATTTCAGTTAGTTGTCCTGTTCCCCGGCATTTTCGTGTCATCTATAGCTATTCTGCTTATAACAAAAGAAGCTATGGCATTGTCTCATAGCCTCTCTAACGTCTTTATTTTTAATGAAACAAGCTATAAAAAAAGAAGTGAATTTAAAACTTACCTGTTTAGAGGTAGTTGTGTTTTTGCTTTAACTACTCTTTCGGCTATCATTGATACTGTGTTAAATTTTGCTTTTTTACGCTTTTTTTCCTTTTAAAATAAATATTGAATTTATTTCATACATATGCTAAAATAATAAAAAGTCGCGGGAGTAGTTCAGTGGTAGAGCGTCAGCTTCCCAAGCTGAATGTCGCGGGTTCGAGTCCCGTTTCCCGCTCCAGTTGCGGCCAGGTAAGACTGGCTGCTGGTAAGGTCGCTATAGCCAGGTTACAAGAAAATCTCGGCGGTGCATTTTCAGCTGCGGCTGAAAGTACGGCATTATATGGTGCAGCTTTAATGGCTGGAGGAATAGCTGCAGTTATTTCCTCAGTAGTTATTTCTATGCTTATTGTTGCAGGCGTAACAGCTGGAGCTTTATAAAAATACTTATTTGTAGGAAAGCAACAACATGAATTTTATGTTAGATAATTCTAAAACAAAAATATTAAAAATAATAATAGGTGTTTTTGTGGCTGTATGGACAATTATTTTCATACCGTGCTTATGGATAATATTTTCTACAGATGAATACAAACATCCTGGTTCTATATTTACGATTATTTTAGGACTGGTTATTTATCTAAATGCTTTTAGATTTTTTAAAATGGTAAAAGATAACGATGGAACAATCACTGCATTGCAACTAAAAATTTGGCTTATGCTTTTTGTCCGTGGAGTTTTCGCGTCATGTCTATATGTATTTATTGTTGTAAAAAGTATTTTATATATAATCGTATTTTCTTTAATGTACATAGGCTCATTATTCTGTGAGTATGTATTGAAAAAGTAGAGAAGATGAAAGGTGTTTGTAAAATGGATTATATTTTAAGTGAAGCGCATATTAAACTACTAAAGGTTTTGGTAACCATTTATATCGTTATTATTACAATCCTTACACTGTTAATGAGTTTTTTGTTCATTTCTCAAGGTGTCTATTTTCATCCAGTTTTGCTTATTTATGATATACTTGCTACCACATCTTATATAAACGCATATAGATTTTACCGTATGATGCATTACCATAATCGCCCAATAACTTCGTTGCAATTAAAAATTTGGGCTATGCTATTCGTTAGAGGTATATTTGTAACGTGTTTGTATTGGTCTTTTTATGCAAAAAATATTTGGGGAATTATCTTCTTCCTATTAACCTATCTTGCAACATTCTTCTGTAATTATTTCCTAATAAAGGCTCAAAAAAGTAAAAAGTAAAAAATAAAAAATTTAAAAACCTATATTATTTGGAATGTAGCTCCACTAATTTTACCATTCATATTTTTTATAGGGATTTAATTTCAAAGCAGACAATCAGATAACATCTTAGGAATGATTACAAAAGTACAATGTACCAATTGGCTACAAAACTTCATTTGGTTATTTACGCCATAATATCATGATAATGTCGGTTGCCTTTCAGCTCAGTTATTTTTCCTTTAGGATTGTCGGAAGGTTTTGGCGTATAAATAACGCAAATACACTTTGACCCATTATCCAAAGTGTATTTGCGTGTTACCAATTATGCTTGAGTAGCAATTTTATTTATGTTGCTAGAGTTTGTTGCAACTATAATAACAATGGTGTCAAGTATATATTTCAGATTTAAAAAATTTAGTTTGAAAAAAGCTATCAATGATAAGAGTTATTCTGCAGAAACTTACGTAAATAACAAGACAAAACACTAAAAAATATTTTATTTGTGTATGCAATAATCGCAATCATCTTATTAACCGCAGCCGTACTTGAATCTGTTGTTTTGTCAACTCGAAGATGTAACGGACTATCTGAGCGCCTTCTTCATCAACCACCCAACGCTTTTTATCCATTTCATCATATGTATAACCGAGTGGAGGTCTACCTATGCATAGCCCTGACTGTTTTTGATTTTTAGCGTTGACCGCATTTTGCGGCTCATG
>OJNI01000132.1_pt1 | contig 51440 bp, 81 predicted proteins | sample 1597441 | NCBI WGS metagenome assembly OJNI01 (sample SAMEA2452131, study PRJEB22498) | human gut metagenome | reverse complement strand
GCTGATTTCCGGCTCAAAAGCATTCAGCTACGCCGGGCAACGTATTGGGGTAAGTTGTATCTCTGATAAACTATACCACCGAAGCTATCCGGGACTGACCAAACGATATGGTGGCGGTACCTTTGGAACTGTTTTCATCCATCGCGTACTTTATGCACTTTCATCAGGAACAAGTCATTCCGCACAATTCGCCATGGCTGCCATGCCCTAACTTTCCATGCCACGTCTCACCGCAACGCAACGCACCGCGACCCACCATTCCTGCCTTACCGCAGCTTAACAAAACGCGCCCAAACTTGCCTGCCAAGAGGTTAGATTGTAGCTACTCTGAACTTGCCGTACTGACCGTCTCGCTCGGGTCTCCACTCGCCTACGCCGCAACAATAACCGCCTGCGTTTATGATGTTGATTATCTGTTCAAGTGTGTACTGTCCATTCTTGTTGTATGTTATCTTCATGTCGGCGTACCAGTTTCTGAACTCGCCACGGAAACGAATGTCCGCCGTTCCTCCCGCGATTTTTACCATATCTTCGCGCATTACGGGAACGTCGCTTTTGATTTCAATCATCTGATTTTCGTCTCCCTCTATGAAGAACACACCTCTCAAAGAAGCCTTGTCCTTGCTCCATCCCATGCGGTAGGAAGCGGAAATTGCGGCTTGCTTGAATGCCGTGACAGGGAAGCCAAACCTTGCTCCGTTTGCTATAGCTTCGTTAAATCCGTCTTCGGTCATGTCTGTGGGCATTGGTGTGAGCCAATACATTGACCTGATGAAGTCCTCTACAGGATTCTTTGCTTTTTTCGCGCTTGTCTTTGTTGCTTTCATCTGCTTGTCGAGGATTTCACGCTTTGCCTTTTCACTCCATGCGTGCATAATCAGCGGAGTTTCGCCGACAATCCTCAATGTAACCGTTTCGAGTATAATTTCCTTAATTTCCAGTGTGCTCTGTTCTGTTTTCGTAGCCATTTATTGTTTTCTCCTTTGTGCTTTGTTTAATTTGCGGTTATCTTCCCGTGCTGCCGAAGCCGTTTTCTCCGCGCTCTCCGCTTGCTATTTCGTCTACTATGACCACATCGCTTGTGTCGCAGGCTGTTACCACAAGCTGTGATATCTTGTCTCCGCGATTTACCGTGTAAATCTCGTGAGAGTGGTTGTAAAGCTTTATCTTGATACTGCCCGAGTAAAGCGCATCCACCATTCCTGTTGAGAGAATGCCGTGATTAACGTTCAGCCCACTCTTCGACCAAATCTGACCGCAAAACCCCTCAGGTATCTCCGCACACACTCCTGTATCTATCGTTGCGCTGTCTCCCGGGTAAATCGTGACCGTGACGGGGGATAAGAGGTCTACTCCCGCGTCCTGCTTGTGCGCTCTTATCGGTGCGAACGCTCCTGCTTTAAGTTTGAAGTTCATGTGTATCTCCTTATAACGCCACTCGGGCAACTTCTTTCATGATTTTTTCGTATTCGCCTATGTCAAGGTTTATCGGCGGGTTTTTTGGTTCTTTCGGCGGTTCTTTTCGGCTTACCGTCACCGCGTCTTCCTTTACAACTTCTTCAAGGTGCAGCCCGCATTTTTCAAGTTTGCCGTGCATCTCGTCCAGTTCCTTGTGCAGCTCTCTGTCGACGCGGCGGCTGCCTATTAAGAATCGTTCGACGTAAGACTTTATCTGAGGGGCTACGAGCGCGTACAGGCGGTTTAATCTCTCCGCACCGTAGTTGTAGGTGTCGTGCATATACATCAGCGTATACGCCGCGTAGAGCCTTACAGCACGTCTTGCGTTTGCTTCATACCATGCCGTTCTCACGTTATGCGACATGACATCGAGCTGTGTGTGGCGTTCGCTATCGTCGTAGCGGTTCTCCGGCGACAGTGCTTCAAAATCGCAGTCGGAGAAGCCTATGTTTCGGAGTTCGCGCTTTATCATGTACTCCGTCGTGTCTACGCCATCGTCAATGAGGTCTGAACTATCTCCCTTGCGTCTGCCCTTGCCTTTGTCAACAAACATCGCCGTCGGCATATTGGCGTTAACCATTTCGCAAAGCCCGTTACGGTTTCCGTCGTAAAACCTTTGCAGTCGCTTTTCGCGGAAGCCGTAGTTCTCGGCAAGCGTTACGCCGAAAGCAACGTCAACGTATTCGAGAAGCCACATTCCGTATTCGGTGGTGAGTGCGTTTTCCGCCTTTTGGTACTGCGTTTTCTTTGCCAAGCACTTCATGCTCCTGCGTCCTCCACAATGTTGATTATCGTGTACAGCATATCACGTCTTTTGCGGAGGTTTGCGCGTTCTTCGTTCGGTGCGTTTCTTTTGTCGGCTGTTTTGAGACTGCTTTCGGTCTTTTTCAGCACCTTCCAGAGGTACGCCAGCTCTTCCGAGTAGTCGTTGTGGTATTTCGCATAGCATATCGGGCATACCTGTCTCCCTTCGGGTATCACAGCTCCGCACGTTACGCATCTTTCTGCGTCAGTCATTGTTTTGCTCCTTTCGTTTTTCATCTTCTGCACACCTCTCTGATTGTTTCCGCTGATACGTAGCCGAGACGCTGACTGTCGGTGTGCATTCCGCGGCTGTCGTATCTCACACGGATTCTCCTGCGCTTCTTCGGCAGTGTGCGCTCATACGCTCTGAGAAGCTCTCTGACGGCTGTTATTGCTATGGTGAGCAGACACATTGTCAATGCGCTTACGGCGAACACGACGCACGAGGGAACGGTGTAGTACCACATTCCGCATGAGGTTATAACTCCGAGCATTGTCACGCCGCTCGATATCAGTGTATTCTGTATCAGCCTTTGTTTCATTGCCTTTGTCCTTTCGGTTAGTACATTGTCGGGAGGATAATGCTTGCCCATCTCTCAACGTCTTTGATTTCGTAATCTCTTTTTCCGTCGCTTGTGATTCCCCATCCGTCGTATTTTGCGGAGTAGTTCGCGACGGTTGCTATGCCGCCGGAAGTCCAAATGAGGTAATCGCCGGACACCTTCGGTTTTTTGCTCGGGAGATTCCAGGAGGTGAGTGCAAATTCGGTGAGTTCTATGTTATCAGTCATGGTATTTTGTCCTTTCCAATGTGTCGAGCAGTCTGTTTCTGCTTGAGTTAAATTCGTTTTCGGTAAGTCTGTTGTTTGCGGGTATCGGCTTTGTTACTGTGCCGAACAGTGCCTTGATTTCGGGCGGAGTTTCGTTGTCGAATCTTACTCTGTCGCGGATGATGCCTATCTGTTTGAGGAACTGCCCGTGAGTGACGGTGTTAAACGTATCGGTGTCAACCTGTGAAAGTTCGCGGAGAGTGTTAGGCGTTCCGAGGTATCTTTGCAGTTCGGGAGGAAGTTTCGCGAATTCCTCTTTTGCCCCGTAGTAGCCGTTCGACACTGCCGCTTTCAGCTGAGACCACAGTTCTTCGTCCGTCTTTTCTCCCGTCGCCGCTCTGCGCATTTCTCGTATCTGCGTCTTGATGTCAGCTATCGTCGGAGGAAAGCCTGTGTGTTCTTCAATGACCTTGTACAGAGCGATTTTGACAACGTTCACGTCCTCTTCGCAAAACATATCGCACCACACAGATACGGTGTCCTCTGCGTCCGTTTTGCTCATCTTCGAGTAAAATCCGGGATATGCGACTTTGAGAATTTTCAGCGTTGCTATTACGTCTGTTCTGTCCATCGGCTTTCTCTTTTCGCTTTTTCTTTTTCAAGTTCCTCGTTGAGGTAATTTAGAAATTCATCACCTCCCGATTTTTCGCTGCAAGTTGGTGCGACTGATACGGTGTCGTATATGTCCTGCCAACGCCACTGGTAGAAGTATGTCGAGCCTGCAAGTATGTACTGTTCGCTCGTGCGCTTTGTGGCTATGTAGTCCTTGTACCTCCTGATACCGTCGGCAATAGTCTCGTCGGTCACTCCGGCTGCTATAGCTCTCTGATAGCTCTCAAAAGCGTTCTTTTTGCCGTTTTTCTTGGGGTATTCTGCCCATAAGGCTTCAAAACGCTCCGCTATCGTCGGTTTTCTACGCTTAACCTCGGATTCAGGCGGGTCAAGGGGTTCAAAGCCTTCAAAGGAAATCTGCTCGTCCTCACACGCGCCCGCGCACACGCCCGTTAGTGCTTCTTCTCTCTTTTCTTGGGAAGGGGGGATTATAGGGGGGTTAGTAATAGGGGGTGTGGGGGGAAGAGGAAGGGGGGAACAAGGGGGGGCGCCTTCTTTTCTCTCTTCTTGTCTTACTGTAAGATTGTTGTCAGTCTTACATACATCTAACAGTTGTCTTACATTCGTCTTACTGTAAGACGAATGTAAGATTTCTGTAAGACTGTTGTCAGACTTTGAACGGTATTTTCTTTGGTATCCGTTGTTCCTCTTTGCTTTTTCGATATCGCCGTAAATGAGGTCTGCTACGGATTGGCTTTTGCCTGTGATTGTTGGTTCTTCCTCTCCGTGCAGAATCGCTCTCATGAGCGTTGCAAGGTCTTTGTCGCTCAACATATCAAGCAGTGGTATCCATCTGTCGGGGATGTTCATTTCGCGTCATCCTCTCTCACAAGATAGAGCTTGAAGCCGAGATAGTGTATTATCTGCATTATCTCGTTCAACTTGAAATGCGCTTTTCTGCCGTTATTGGCGGGGTTGATACCGCTGAGTTTATAGCTTATTGTTTTCGGTTCTATTTCAAGCAGGTCTGCCATTCCGCCGTCGGTGTAGCCGCGCGATTTCCAGTTGATGTGCAGCTCACTCACAAGGTGTCTCTCGTCTATTATTTCCGTTGCCTTTTTCATGTGTCCGTGTCTCCTTTCGTCTGCGTGATTGAATTGGGTTCCCCTGCGGTGTTGTGAGTGCTTCGTAGAGGGTATAGTTGCCGCGGCTGATTCTTCCCTGCGTTCTCTGCACGGGAACGCCGTAGAGCCTGCACCACTCCGTCAGCGTATTCCGTTCGCCGTTCAGCTCGTACAGTTTTCCGCTTCCGCGCTTAGGCATTTAAAGCCCTCACTATTTCTGCTCCCGTGTTCGACTTATCGCAAAACCACCATTCGACACCGTACATTACCGACACTCTGTGCATACGCTCTAAAAGTGCTCTGCCGTCTATCGCTTCGGGGTGCTTTGCGCGGATTGGATTCTGCCAACTGTGAACGTCTGTGAGCGTCTTTATCCTGCCACCGTGTTCTACAAGGACTATTAGCTTTTGTCCGCTCTCAGAAGCTCTACGCACCTCACGCATGAATCTTCCGTTGTCGTTCGTAAGGTTGTTCGCGACTTCACCGAGATTTTGTTTGCGGTCGACTGTGAGTAGCGGGTTATCTTCTCTCATGTAGTCTCCCGTATTGAGCTTTCGCTTTTCGTACTCAATTCCGTTTTGCTCGAAATATGCGAGGATTTGCGCTATTGCTCTCGGCTTTTCTCTTGTGTCGACTATAATCTTCATTTCTGCTCTGCTTTCATTGCCGCTTCGATATTAGCTGTGAGTTCGTTTGCTTCGGGAGCTGATTCAAACCATTCTGCGATTTTCGACGCGCCCTCTTTGAGCGAATTGAAAATTCCGACGTACTCAACGAAGTCTTCTGTGTTCATGGTGTCTATCTTTCTGCCGAGACGTTTTTCTATCTGTTCCTGCGTTACGCCGAACTTCGAGAACTGAACAACCATCTTTCTTACTCTGTCAACAAGCGGTTCATCTGACTTTCCGGCTATAGTCTCTTTGCACTTCTTGATTGCGTCTTCAACGAGGTCGGCGGGAATAATCGCGAGAATGCGGCTTCTTAAGCGTCTTGCGCCCATGTTTGCGTTAAGCTCGTATATATCGCGCTGTGACGTGAGCTGCACCGAACCTGTCTTTGTCTCGCGTATATGCGGATTGGTAAAGTTCTGGGTGCTGATTGTATTTGTTTCCAAATCCCATGCATAAGCCTGCATTTCCGATTTTCCGTTATCCTGAGAAAGTTCTTTAATGCCGTAGTCTATGTTTCCCCAGCATCTTGCAAGCTCTTCCGCAAATCTGATAGTAGGACCGGAAACGGAAGAACCGCCGCGGCTGTAGCTGTAAAAAGCTGAATTTGCAAGTGAAGGTCTCTGACAAGCTTCCATGACCTTCGCGTATGCTCTGATGGGGTCGCGAGGGAAACGCTGTGCAATTATAAGCTTGCCTTGTGCTTCTGCAATTGCTCTCTGGCTCTCTATGAGCACCGTGCCTTGATTTATATCTCCTGTGGGTACATTAGCCGACTGCGGCATATTCGGGGCTTGTGCGTATTCCTGAACGTTTGTAGTTGGGGTGTCGCTTCTCATTACTGAATCTCCTTTGCTAAATATGATGGTAATCCGAGGTTGTTTATTATGCCTGAGAATCCGTTGTAACCGTACCAGTTGCCGGATTCGTAGCATTCTTTGTAAATTCCTATGGCTTCTCTCAGCCTGTCTCTGCCGTACTTGATAAGCAGTTCGTCAGCCGACAGCACATTTACCATATATGGCGGTGTTTTTTCGACTGCAACGAACACAAAGTCGCACGGGATACCGTATTCGGCGGTACAAGCGTCGATAAACATCGCGGCTTGCATATCGTAGCCGTAGTTTACTGCGGATTTGCGAAAAGTATCGCTGTCTGCGCTTGCACACGTTTTGAGGTCGACTATCAATCCGCGCTCTCCGACACGCTTGTAAACGTCGGGTCTTGCTTGCAGGTCTATTCCTGTCAGACTGTCTTTATAGTAGTACGAGGTTTCGATTTCACCTGTCAGCAGGTATTTCGCGAGGGGGAATGATTTGATTTTTGAGTTCATCTGCTGTATAACGGTAAAATCATCGTTTGATATCACATCTCTTGTACCTATGCTTTCGGAAAATGCGATATACTCTTCTTTCCCTGCCTTTGTACGCCTGTCAACATTCGGCATTACTGCGTATTCGTCGAAAAATGATTCCGGTTCAAGCACGTACTTGTGAAGTGCCGCGCCGAATAGAAGTGATTTAGATTCCTTTGCTGCTTCGGGATGGTCTTCGCAATACTTAAACCATTCGGGGCATTTGTCGATGATACGGAACAGTTTTGTCTTGGAAAGACAGTGCTGGGAATGATACTCTTTCAGTGATTCTTTCCGTTTCATTCTGCCAACTCCTTTTTTCTTCGCTTAAAGCAAGCAGCTGCGCCTTTGCATTTCTTTGCGGTGCAGGTCAGGCAGGCGGCTGTATCTGCCGGGTCTATTTTGTTATGTGATGCGACTTTGCGTCCCTTGCGTGGCTTTACTTCCAGCGGCTGAGTGTGCAGATTGGTCACATCATAAAGGTATCTCGGCATTCTTCATCCGCTCCTTTCGGTCTTCTTCGTCCTGCTCGGTGTCTACGGGGTCGCAGTTCAGTGCTTCCAACGACTTGCCGAGGGAGTAGAAGAAGAAGTCTGCTGTGCAGTCGGGGCATATATACTCGACATTGTCACCGTCGTATGTGATGAGGACGGGCTCTCCGATGTGGTCTGATGTGATGTCGCTGTGACAGCGGGTGCATATGTGGTGATTTTCGGCGATTGCCTTATCGACGTATGTCCACTCGCTGAATTTGTAGGGGTTTGTCATTTGATGTCCTCTTTCTTTTCGTCAGCCTTGCACTCTTCACGGTGCTTTTTTCCTTCTGCATAGCCTTGGGCGTATGCGAGAATGATTGCGCGTCCTATATCGCCTGATTCGCAGTACGCTTTGAGCAGTTCGGAAAAATCGTTTGTGTTCGCGACTTAATTAAGCTTTTTGTCTTGCTTTATGTACGTATTTCCGTTGAGGGTAATTATGTCATTCATCACTTTCCCTCTTTCTTCTCGGTTTTTTCTTCCGGCTTTTCGGCTTTATCGACTTTCTTTGTCTGATTGGCGATTTCAATACCCTTGCAAAGTCCCTCGGTAAATGCCGAAATAACGGTTTTCTGATAGTCGGTCACGTCTTTGATTGTCTTTGCAATTTGTTCTGCTTGATATTTCTGTTTTTCTGTCACTGTTTTTACCTCCTGTTCTCTCTTCTTGGTCTGCAACCATTATACCACACCGAGAAAGGATTGTCAACCCCTTAAACCAAAGTTTTTTAAAGAAATGTGATTCAAAAGGCTTGACAACCAATTGCCGTCATGATATAATATAATGCAGAAAGGAGGATGTACTGAGTGTATGAAGTTAACGAAAGAGTTTTAGAACTCCGAGAAAAGCTAAAGCTCACAAGAAAAGAATTTGGCGAGAAAATAGGTGTCAGCGACAGCGTAATCAAGAACATTGATTATAAAAAAACCGACCCTCGCCCGCTGCTTTTAACTCAAATATGTACTGTTTACAATGTCAACGAAAGTTGGCTTCTCAACGGAGAAGGTGAGATGTTCGTCAAAAAAAATCTCGAAGATGAATTGATTGATGTCTTCGGAAAGATTTTGAATGATGATAACGATTTTCGGAAACGGATGATATCGGCACTCGCCCAGCTTGATGATGATGGGTGGAACGCTATTGAAGAGTTCTGCAAACGCATCGTAAGCGGCGGAGAACCAAAGGAACAAAGCAAATAAAAAAAAGAGCAGGGAAGCGATTCCTTGCTCTTTTTGGATTGATTGGTTTTACTCTAATTCTTCGAGTTTGCTTTCAAGGTCTTTGCCGATTTGGTCTAACGCTTGTCTTGCGCTCTCTTCTTTTGCTAAATTCTCTTTCGATTTTTCGTAAAGCTCGCTACTACGTTTATAGAGTTCGTCCTGCTCATATTCCCTATTCCATTTCGCTCTGAGCCAAAACGTACACGCGCCCATGAGAACCATTACAAGCAGAAACACGAGGAAAATTTTCAGTACTTTCATATTGATGCTCCTTTCGGTTTTGAAAAAAATGATACCACAAGTTGAACAAAAATGCAATAAAACATTGACAAGTTATCAAAAATATAATAAAATAGTAAAAAAAGGAGAAAGGAAGAATAACAAAATGGATGATGGAGATAGAGCACGGAAGTACAGGCGAAAACTCAAAAGGGAAAGAACGCTTTGGACAATAGCGATTATACTGCCGATTCTTACTATAGCTTTTGTTTTCTATGCTTCTGTGCGGTCTGATGCTAAAGTGAAAGAATTCAGGGAACGACAGGAAGCAGAGAGCATAGAACAAGCTCGGCTGGAAGCAGAAAAGGCGACTGAGACAAGCGAAGAAACCTCGCGCACTGTGACTATAAGAAAGCAAGTCCCCGCCGAAACCAAAAAGGTTGTTGAGATACCCGAAGGAACTGTGCTTTATGATGGCGATTACGCTAAAATCACATATCAGGGAACGGTTCTCGATAAAGAATGGTTTCCTAATGTCGGAAGCATGAGAGTAACCATCGAAAACAAATGTGATAAGGAAATTGATGTATCTTTCGGCGAGGTGGCTATAAATGGCGAAAGTTACTCTGTCGTATCTCTCGGAGGTTCATGCGCGGCGAACGCGAAGAAAACGGTGAATTACCGCTCATTCGGAGAGCCGGAAATTCCTTATTACGTGGTGGTTAAAACCTTATCGACAACAATTACGATTATGGATAGCGACTACAATTTCCCTGTATCTAATTATCAGGTTAATATAACTGCGGAAGAATGACAGCGAATAAATAAAAAAAGAGCCTGGCGGCTCTCTTTTTCGTTGAAATATATTGCATTTTGAATAAAATAATGGTAAAATAGTGGGAAAGAAAAGGGGGGAGAATGAGATGAACAAGAGGCTTTTAAGCTGGTGGATTCTCCGGCACGTCTACAAGTTGCCGGATGACCGTGAAACGGGTTTGTGGACGGCGGTTTTGCGGATACTGCCGGACGGAATGGAATGGGAAGATATTAAATCTACCGATTTTGGCGAAATACTTCGCTTGAAGTATGAAGACGCAAAAGCAAAAAACACTTATGTCAACCATAAGATGGCACAATATTGTGTTATGCTCATAGCAGTAATAGGGGTACTTGAGTACAGAGCGGCGCGTGGAGATATAGATGCTTATCCAGAAAACCGCACATTATTTGACTACGCAGATGAGATACTCAAGAAGATGTACGGCAAAGGGCGTATAAACAAAGCGGACTATGAGACGCTTTACGACGATGTAAAGCAACTGCGGAAAGACTTACTGCGAGAATAAAAATAGAGCGGTAAGTCCGCTCTATTTCTGTATAAAAAAAGAGCCTTTCGGCTCTCTTTTTTTGGCACTTTTGTCCCATCAGACTTAGCTGTTTTGTGCCATTTCGTAGCTTTTCCGTTTCGGTGGATTTTTTAGTTTTCCTCCATTACCTCCTTAATTTTCGCCGACACAACATCCGCCGCCAGCAGTTCGAGGACGTAGGGCGGCGGCGTTCGCTCGTCAACATCCCAATGCTCGATGGTTCTTCTCGGGATGCGGTACTCGCGGACGAACGATTCCTGTGTTAATCCGCTGATTTGGCGGAGTTTTCGAAAATTAAAGTCGTGCGCCAGCTCCCAGATGATTGTTAAAATCTTGATGGGCGCGTCTCCGCTTCCATCGGCGGGATAGCATTCTTCCGGCAGGCTTCCGCCTACCTCTGCGATAAACTCATCAAGTGATGAGCATTCCTCCGCGTCTATGCGAAGTCTGTGAAATTCAGATAATAGCATGATTAGTCCTCCTTAATACCGGAATTGACCGTTTTTTACCATATTTTCAAAGTCGATTTCGCTCTGTAATCCGTGGATTTTTTCGCGCCTTGCGCGGTATTCCTCGGCTTTTTCAGGTGAAGAAGCATAATAAAACGGTGTCCCCTTTACACGATAGCAGGCGATAATGTTTTTCGAGCGGTTGATGTCGGTCGAAAATGCGGTTTCCGCTTCAGCTGATTTGATGATTTCATCGACTTCTGCCTGATTATACGCGCAGATTGACATGATGTGCTTTTCGTTCGCGTAAAAATTGACGTGAGCGTAGCACGGAGTTGTGTTCATGTCGCGCTTGCTGTCAAACGTCATCCTGGATTCGCGGTAACTGTGTCGTTTGACAAAATCGCTCAATGATACTTTTGTCATGGTTTATTCCTCCTCTTTTTCAATTAATGTTGTGCGTTCGTTTTGCGTGTTGTCAAATGCGAGCGTGGCGGGGTTTTTAAAGCCACCACACTCGACTTTCCCGCGCTTGATGTCTTTCAAAAGCTGGTCGAGCTGATTCCCCGTGATGATGTATTCGCGGCGGGGTATTGTGATGGTATGCTCGGCGTACTTTACACAATATTTCGCGGGTTCTCCTTGCTTGATATCCAGTTTTGACTTGAGGATATCGCGCTCTTCTGCGATTTTCGCGAATGCTTCCTCGAGATGATACGTTGTCGCGGTTTCCGCTTTGCCATTTTCGGCTATTTCGGTTCTCACGACCTCGTATATTGTGAGGGGGATGAACTTTTGCAATTTATCTCCTTTCCGGCTTAAATCTCGAAGCACTTGTACAAGCACTCGCTCGCCAAGTCTTCGATGATGTCGATGTAGAAATACTTGCTGTGCTTTTCGGCTGCAAGGCGTTTAATGCAGTTCTTGTAGCCGTTGATGTCGTCGTCTTCGCCGTCGCCTTCCTCCGCCAGCTTTTCAAAAACGTCAGTTTCGTAGCCGTGGCGTACGGCTTCGACTGCGGCGTTTGCCACTTTCTCAAAGCCGTATTTCTCAATCGCTTCTTCGGCGGTGATGTACTTTCCGCCGTCGACTACGATTTCCTTCGCCAGCTCGGCGAAGGAGCGGCAGAAAATGGGGTGGATGTCGTCGAGAATTTCAGCGAGATTTGTTCCGTCTTCGTCCTCGTCAGTGAGGTCTTCAACGATTTCGCCGTTCCAGCGATAATCGAAGAAGAGGTTTTTGGGGTCGGCGTCAAAGCCCATGATTTCCGACCAGTCGAAGTTTTCAAAACGCTCCCACATTTCTGCGGAGGAGCTGAATTCTTCTTCCCAGTCCTCGAGTTCATCCTCATCAGCTCCCCACCATGTATAGGACCACTTTCCGTTCTCCTTTTTGAACTCGGAGAAACCCATAGGTCTGCCTTCGCAGATACTGTCTCCTCTAACGGTAATGCGTACTTTCATTTTGCCTTCTCCTTTAATTTTTGATACCCCTGCCGTTTCCGGCAGGACGCACCGAGCCTAAACCCTATTTATAGCCGCTCGGTCGGCTTTGCGCTTGACGATGTAGCCATCAACATAGAGGCTACGGTTGTTCCACAGGTCTCTCTCGCACTCGTCGCAATCGACGGGGAAGATGAGGTTGTCGGCGTAGCCGGAGAAATTGCCGTCATACTTACGCCGGTTGTTTTCCTCGGCGCACAGCTTCTCCGCCTGACGGCGGGTGATGCGGGTGTAGCCGTTTTCTTCGGCGAGCTTGATTTGTTCTGGGGTCTCCGCCCAGAAGAGGTTGTAGACGTTGCCGAAGTCGCCGTTCCAAACATAAAATTTCTTTCTCATGATGTTCTTCATTTTCTTTTCTCCTTTTGATTTTGTTCCTTGCTGTAATTATATTATACCACCCATTGGCGCATTTGTCAATAGGTTTTGCAAAAGTTTTTTGATTTATTTTTGATTTATTTTTCGACGACGTTTATGATTACGTCGTGCGGACGCATTCGCGGATTGATTTGTGGGCGTGTGACATGATTGATACCTCCGTTTCGCTCTTGCTCTTCAGAGCCGGACTTTTACCGGCTGACGATTCCCGCCGAAGCGGGAGATGTTATTTTGTTGTAACATTCTTGACGAACTCACTCAAAAGATTGTTTAAAGCTGATATAATTTCTGTGTAGGGGGAATTGCTATATCTGATTCTTTCGGCTGCGTCCTCAACAGCTTTTAATTCGCTGTAACTCGGCTTGATGTTACCGAAAGGCGCGTAGCCCGTTGAAATAGCAATTCCCTCGATGCTGTAAACATCGCTCGCCCAGCCTTCATGACGTGTGGTATAAGCAACGGAATTCTGATAGCTCAGCAGGTTTTGCAGTGCGCAATAAGGCACTGAGATAATGTTCTTATAGGATTTTTTGATTTCCTTCTGTGTTGTTCTGGCTTTCATTGTTGATTTTTTCCTCTCTTTTCTTTGCTTTTCTTCGGCTGTCGGGGCTTGTGACCGTCTGCCGGACCGCATTAACGGGATTACTCCCGCCACTCTGCTTAGTGGGTTTTGTGTGAGCCGTGATGATCGGCGCGGTGCTCACGGTAATAGAGAGTCTCTATTACGTTCCCGTCCTCGTCGGTGAGGACAAATCCGAGGTCTCCGAAGACGGGCGCGCCGTGCTCTCTCTGCTCGTCCGCGTCGTTGCCGTAGTTGTCAACAATGTAGCTCTCGCACCAGTTGTTGACGTTACGCTGAGTAAATTCCTTTCTCTCGATTTCCTCGGGCTGGTCGAGATATTGACTGTAGCTAGCTGTAGAGATTATCATTTGTGCGTAGTATTTCATTTTGTTTTCTCCGTTTCATTTTTTTATTTTTGTTTTTCGGGGGAGTTGTATTTGTTCTCTCCCTTTGACACTTATATTATATCACATTGCGCAATACTTGTCAATAGTATTTAGTAATATTTTGAGTTAAATATTGCACAATGTTTGAGATAATATTTTATGCACAATGCCTATTGACAAATGGGGCAATGTTGTTTTAAAATGTAGTAAAATGGGAGGAATAAAAAATGGCAGAATTTAACAAAATCAAGTATAACAACGAATACAATAAGCAGTCATATGACCGTATAAACCTAATGACAGAAAAAGGGAAAAAAAGCCAGTGGAGCGAAAAAGCAAAGGCGGCGGGGCTGTCGCTTAATGCTTATATCACAAGAGCTGTTGACAGCTATGCGGGGATAGAGAATTTTACAAAGGTAGAAGAAAAAGCGAAAGAAGAAGCGCGGCGGGAAGTGCTAGCGAAAGTCGCGGACGCGCTAAAGCCGGACAAGCAGTCGGACAAATCAGACTTTGACGAGGCTATAAAAAAGCGGTTGCAGGGGCTTATATAAGCAAGAGGGGCGCAAGCCTCTTTTCTTTTTGCCGTTAATATTTCAGACATAATTTACTCCCGTTCCACACTTGACAAACATATAGTTTAGTGCTATAATCAATCACGGGGGAGGGGGGGAGAGGAAGAAAAGGAAAGTAAAAGGAAATCAGCCTTAAAATATCACTATTACCAATATAGCGTATATTATAGTAATAAATGGGATTGTGTTAATACACAATGTTATTGTTATAATATAGTTATATAATAAATTAAACGGAAGGGAGAAAGCAAAATGCAAGTTGAGCATATAGCAGACTTTGAGGCGCCGGAAGAACTTACAAATGTAGAACATCCGAAGAAGCGGAAGAAGCAAGGACGCAAGACAAGCAATCATAACAAAGCAATCGCGGCGAGAGAACGTTTGGAGTGCGAATTAAACGGATGTTCAGACCCGCGAACGCCGCTCACCGAAGTAAACCCCGATACGCTTACCGCTCTACAAGAGCTCATGACGCTGCCGGCTGTTGACTTGGACAGCGCGGATGAGGTCGAGCAGCGATGCAACGACTATATAGCATGGTGCAGCCGGTACCACGCTTTTCCCTCGTTGGCAAGTCTTGCGGTTGCTTTGGGGGTTGACCGTGTCACCCTTATAGAGTGGGGGACTAAGTCGCGTATAGGACAACGTCATTCTACAATTATAAAAAGAATGAAGACGCTCATTGCCGCAAACACCGTCCAAAAAGGCGCGGACGGCTCTCTCAATCCCGTATACGCGATGTTTTTACTTAATAACAGTTCACAAGGCTTTTCAAACAATACCCGCTTAGAGGTCGCACAAACGCCCACAGAGCAAATCGACGCGCCAAAGCTTGATGATGTTATAGAGATATACGACAGCAAGGACACGAGCGACACATGAGACGCGCCACAAAGCCGCGAGAGCGATATATTCACGATTTTGTGATAGGGCAGGGAAGGACTTAGTTAAGCGTATAAAGCATTATGAGAGCGTACAGGCACACCCAGACAAACGCATATCAAATTAGGCAAAATGAAGATTTTGTATAATTCGGGGAAGAGATGCCCTATATGCGACACCGGGTGGTTGACAGCCGTAGAACGCCGGGGCGCGTGTTAGCCCCTCAAATATTCTCAAAAACTAAAAAACTTAGGGCTTTTGTAATCAGGACTTTGTAAATGTCTTTGCTCTGTTTTTCAAAAATCGCGCAAAAACAAAAAAGACCTCCGAGGTGTGTATGAGATATGTCGATATATACGTTTTCGGAGGTTTTATCGAAGACAGCGGAATTGGGTATTGGCAGACACTGTTGAGGTATGGAAAGCGCGAGAAATACATCAGCGGAAGAATCGCCGGATGGAATTCAATACGGTGTACAATGGTGGCGATTGCCGAGGGGCTGAAAGCATTGAAAGAACCGTGTAATGTTACGGTATACACTCAATGCGACTTTATCCCGAAAACGTTTGAGGTCGGATGGAAGAGGAAAAGCAATCTTGATTTGTGGATGGTAATAGATGATTCTGCGGCTGTTCACACGGTACAGTATAGGTGGTATCAGAAGATAAAATCTGTATTTCGTGATTATTTCAGGCGAACGGAAGAGGTGAACGAGAATGGAAGCACTGCAAGCGGAGATAATAGCGGGCGAACACACTGATAGGCGTTATCTTGACGTAGCGGAAAATATTCTTTCTCACATCAAAGCAGAGCCTGAGAACATGAAACATTATACGGCATTGTATTCGGTGCTGTCTTCGATGAATAACTGCGCTGAAAAGTGGCGGTATTCCGAGACTTTGAAGAGATATTGCACCGAGCGAATTATACAAAATAAATCGAAAGACGCAAGTTCTCTTTTTAAGGCTGTGCTTTTGCTTGAAGCGCAGGGATTAAGGCTCGACAGCTATATGCAGTATATAGAGCTTCAGCGAGAGCCGGAGAAAAGATTCTGGATTCCGCGAAGGAAGCAGCTCGAACCTGTCTGCCGCGCAATGCAAAAGCTTGTGGACGGAGAACTTGACATATTATCAATCTCTCTTCCACCCGGAACGGGAAAGTCAACTCTCGAAATCTTCCTGCATTCGATGATGATAGGCGCGTTTCCCGACAGCTGTTCCCTTGCTTCTGGACATTCGGGAACGCTCACTAACTCAATATATGACGGCGTAAACAGCATTCTGTCAGACCCTGATTATTTATGGCACGACGTGTACCCTGCCGCAGGCACGATTATAACCAACGCAAAGGAGCAGACAATAGACCTCGGCAAGAAACACCGATTTTCGTCTCTTACCTGCCGCGCTATAGGTGCTTCCCTTACAGGTGCTACACGTTGTGAAAAGCTTCTGACCGCCGATGACCTTGTGTCGGGTATTGAGGAAGCATTGAGTATTGAACGACTTGACAAGCTCTGGACGGCTTACACGAACGATTTGAAGTCGAGAAAGAAACTAAACTGCAAAGAATTGCACCTTGCTACAAGATGGTCGGTGCATGACCCTATAGGAAGACTGCAATTAATGTACGCGGATTCTCCGAAAGCTCAGTTTCTCGTAATGCCTGCGGTTGACGAGGACGGCGAAAGCAATTTCAATTACCGCTATGGTGTCGGCTTTGATAAGGCATACTTCGAGGACATGAAAAACAACCTCGACGATTGTTCGTGGCGTGCTTTGTTCATGAATCAACCTATAGAGCGCGAGGGACTTCTCTACAACGAGGACGAACTCAGACGTTATTTTGAACTTCCCTCGGGTTCGCCGGACGCTGTTATATCTGTGTGTGACACAAAGGACAAAGGGGCGGACTACTGTGTAATGCCTATTGCTTACCAGTACGGCAATGACTTCTACATCGAAGAAATAATCTGCGACAACAGTAATCCCGAAATAGTTGAAACAAGGCTTGTTGAGGTTCTTTTACGGCACAAAGTCAAATTGAGCCGCTTTGAATCAAACTCTGCGGGCGGAAAAATCGCGGAAAAGGTTCAAAAAGAGGTAAAATCTCGTGGCGGAATCACAAGGATTACTACAAAATATTCGACAGCTAACAAAGCTACGCGAATTATAGTTGATTCTCCATTTGTCAAAGAGCATTTCCTTTTCAAGGACAACAGCGTTATAAAGAACAATAAAGAATATAAACGCGCTCTCGGTATGCTTTGCAGTTATACTATGGCGGGAAGAAACGCACATGACGATGTACCCGACGCATTCTCGATGCTTTCGGACTTCATTCAATCATTTGAGACGCAGACCGTAAGAGTAATACAAAGACCTTATTGAGGTGGCTATGGAAGAAGAGAAACACGCGCACCGTCACAAGTACGTCAAAGAAGATGCGCTTATTATAATCAACGAGATTTTAGAGCGTGGTAATGACGTTAAAATAAAGAAATCGCGCGAAGAGGTCACTATACTTGAAATAACCGCTTCGAGAAAAGCTAAATACACTATAAAAACGCTGTAACAATCGGGTTGCAGTAAGAGCCGATAGGGGCTATTCGTATGGAAAACATACGGGTAGTCCCTATTCTTTTGTTTACACGGAGGTTTTTCACGTGCTTGAAAATGATATTGTTCGCCTTACTACTTGTGATAGCCTTCATGGTCGGCGAAAGATACTAACGAACAAACAAAAAATAACCAGCGACAACGTTGTGTCCGTGCTTGAAGATTCGCTCGGTTTCGACAGCGCAAATGTCGCGGAAATAAATTACTTATATGACGTTTATCGCGGAATAATGGATATCCGCTATAAAGACAAAACCGTAAGACCCGACAACAACAACAAGGTCACTATCAACCTTCCGAACAAGATAGTTACTTTTAAATCCTCGTTCTTCCTCAGTTCTCCCATTCAGTATGTAGCGGCGAACGGAAAAGAGGATATATCCGACAAGGTAGCTTATCTGAACGTTCTTATGACTTCCGAGGGAAAAGAATCAAAGGACAAAGAGTGCTCCGACTGGATGCACATCTGCGGAGTTGAACCGAGGATGGTTCTTCCCGACCCCGACAACGAGAAAGACGGCAGTCCCGCAGCTCTTTATTCCCTTGACCCGAGAGAAGCGTTTGTTATCTACTCTTCGGGCATTGGCAGAAAACCTCTCGCGGGTGTACTGAAACAGTACGACGAGGACGATAACCTCATTTACTACGTTTATGTGCCGGAAGGAAGATACACCGTAAAGGGTAACGATATTGCGGACTGGCTTGCTTACGACTTCGGGCGCGTTCCGATAGTGGAATATCCGCTGAATGAAGCTCGTTTAGGAGCGTTTGAGACGGTTCTCTCGCCTATCAACATGATAAACACTCTTGAATCCGCTCGTGTTGACAATGTTGTTGACTTTGTGAACGCCTATGACGTGTTCCAAAACTGCGAAATCGACGAGAACACATACAAGGAGCTTGCAAGGGGCGGTCAGTGTATCTGCATCAGAAGCGGTCAGGGAACGGAAGCAAAGGTTTACCGCATATCCTCCGAAATCTCTCAGACGGGCGTTCAGACGGAAATAGACGCGCTGTATGACTACATTGATGAAATAACGGGTATGCCGACAAGAGCCAGAGATTCAGCCGCGGCAGACACGGGCATGGGAACGAGATTCCGCAACGGGTGGCAGGACGCTTCCGCGAGAGCTAACGACACTGAAAAGCTATTTGCGCGTTCGGAAAGAGAGATTTTGAAGCTGATTCTCAAAATCTACAAAGACAAGGGCATTCTCGACCTCGACCCGACTGACGTCAAGATTCAGTTTACCCGCGAAAACCTCACCGACATTCAATCGAAAGCACAGGTTCTTTGCGAACTGCTCAACAACGAAAAGGTTCATCCGCGCGACGCTTACGACATTTCCGGTTTGTTTACAGATGTAGAGAATGCATATCAGCGCGGTATGGAGTGGTATGAAGAAGCACAGTCCGAGCTTGAAAACAGCTTAGAAAAGGAGCTTGAGAATGCAAGAACGGTACATAACGACGGACAGAGCGATAGAAATACTGCGGAAGAAGACAATACGGCGGTTTGAAAAAGCTAAGTCCTCAATAAGGCTTGCTAAATTCGACGAGCTTCACGTTATAAAGACCGTCGCGACGCTTTACAAGAATCTTGACAGCGATTTACGGGACACGATGTTGGAACTTGCCTTTGCCATATATGAAGAAATAGGCGAAGAAGTAAGCCGATACGGTTACAAGGACATCGGAAAAATTTCCGCAAAAGCAAAAAAGACCCTTGTTGAGACTGTCCTCTCGTCTCCGAATTCCGTAACAAAGTACGAATACGAGAACGAAGTCTTAAGAAAGCGCGACAGGCTTTCAGAAGCTCTCAGGACGCGTTCGGACGTTAACAGCGAGTGGAGACGTGCAGTAAGCCTATGGTCGAATATGACCGCCCAATACGCCGATATAGTGACTGACGAGACGGTACTCAGAGCATACAAGGACGCGGGAGTTGAGTATGTGATGTGGGTGACGCAAGAGGACGAAAAAGTGTGCGAGATTTGCAAGCCGCTTGACGGAGAAATATTCCCTATTAACGAAGCGCCCGACAAGCAACACTGGCATTGCAGATGTTACCTCGCACCTATAGAAAGAAAATAACGGATATACGGCTCATGCCTTAATATATCAGCGGCAGAGAAGTCGCTTTATAAAATTCGCAGGCTGCGGAGATGCAGTATAAAAGCGCAAAAAATATCAGGTCAGAGAAGACCGAAAAACGCAAGGAGAATTAATTATGCCTAACATTGACACCTCAACAATCGAAGGATTCGACACAATGAGCGCGGAAGACCAGGTCAAGGCTCTTCTCGGACTTGATATTCCTGAAAAAGTCGACTTATCGGGATATGTAAAGAAAGAGCTGCTTGACAAGACCGCGTCTGACCTCGCGGCGGCAAAGAGAAGCCTTAAAGAGAAAATGACTTCCGAAGAAGCGGCTAAGGTTCAGTCCGACGAAGCAATGAAGGAACTTCAGGACAAATACAATGAACTGCTGAAAAAGACCTCTATTGCCGAGAACACCGCTAAATACCTGGAAGTCGGATACTCTCCCGAACTTGCAAAGTCTACTGCAGAAGCAATATTCAACGGTGACATGGACGCGGTTCTCGAAAATCAGAAGAAATATAACGCCGAATGTGAAAAGAGGTTCAAGGAAAATATTGAACGCGGGCTTCATCCAAACGGTGGGAGCAACACTGAAAAAGACAGTCCTGAAATTGCTCTCGCAAAACAGCTCGGCAAACGTACCGCAGAAGCTAATCAAGTCAATAAGAACGCACTTGAACATTATATGAAGATTTAAAAGGAGATAGAAAATGAAGGTAAAAGAAACAAAGTCCGGCAAGATGTTCACTATTCTTGCGACTAATAACTACAATGCAATTCCCATTACAGTGGGTGGCACATCCCTTGTTAAAGCCGGAACTCCGCTCACAGCAGACGGCACAGCTCCCACAAGCGGTGTTACGGGTGCTGTAGGCGTACTTCTTTATGACGTTGACCCGACAGTCAATCCCAACGGTGCAATCGTTGTACAGGGCGTTATAGACGGTGTTAAAGCAAAGGCTCACTCCGGCATAGACATTTCAACTCTTGGCACTGCTGTTTCGGGACTTGTTATAAGAACCGACACAGAGACTAACGTTTAATTTGAAAGGAGACTTGAATAATGAATCTTAGCGAATTTATCACGCCGCGCGTAATTGCAGCCAACTATGAGCAGACAGCCTCTAACAGAATTCCATATTTCGGCGAAGGACTTTTCCCTGCCGAAAAGAAGACAGGACTGCGTCTTGCTTGGGTAAAAGGATACGGTGGACTTCCTGTTTCTCTCGCTCCTTCAGCTTTTGACGCTCAGGCAACTTATCGTGAGATTGGCGAACTTTCAAGATTCGAAACAGAAATGCCTTTTTTCCGCGCAGCTCATAAGCTCTCTGAAAATGACATTCAGGAATTCCTTCAGGTGCGAGATTCTAATGAACCTTACGCACTGGCTATACTTAATCGCACTTTTGACTATTTAAGAGACCTCATTGACGGCGCTCACGTTGTCTCTGAACGTATGAGAATGTCTCTTCTTTTCCCCGAAAGTGGCGATATGGCTATTTCAATAAAAGCGAACGGTGTAGCCTATGAATACGACTACGACCCCAACGATACATGGAAGACTAACAACTATTCTGCACTTACCTCTACAGCTCTTTGGTCAGCGGCTTCCACGGCGGACCCGATTAAGGACTTCGAGGATATGAAGAACAAGGCAGCTGACGTTTCAGGTTCTGAAATAAGATATGCCATTATGTCCTCCGCAACATTCAACCTTCTGAAAGCCACCTCCGCTGTTAAGAACTCCATTATTTCAACATCGGGCGTTGTTCAGAGCTATGTAACAGGCGCAAGAGCTTCTGATGTTATCGAAAACGAAACCGGAATCAGACCTATTGTTTACTCGAAGAAGTATAAGAACGAAAGCGGCGCAACCAAATCATTCGTTCCCGACGGATATGTTACATTCATTCCCGAAGGTACACTGGGCAGAACTTGGTACGGCACAACTCCCGAGGAAGCGAGACTTATTTCCGGCGCGAACACAGAAGTCAGCATTGTTGATACAGGCATCACAATTACACAGAATGTACAAATTCATCCCGCCGTCACAAATATCTACGCTTCCGAAATCGTTCTTCCTTCCTACGAGAGAATGAACGAAGTTGTAACTCTCAAGGTAACTGCCTGATGATTTACCTCACACCTAAATATTCGGTTAATTACCGTGGTGTGTGGCACAATGCGGGAGAAAAGTTTGAGATATCTTCCTCCGATACTGCGGAACTTTCGGCGCACGGAGTGATAACCGAAGAAAAAGAAAAGACTGTTGTAGCGGATGAAAAGCCGAAGACAACAACTAACACACGCAAAAAGAAATGAGAAAGGCGGGAGAAAATGACCGACATTGAACGCTTGAAAATCAGAACGGAAGAAAGTGATACACGTATTCTCTATGAGCTGCTTGAAAGCGCGGAAAATATCATAATCTCCCGCCGTTTCCCCTTTGGGGGAGAGAATGCTACATTTGAAGAACGGTACAGAGACCTCAAAATACGCATAGCGGAAGACATGTACAACAGGCTCGGCGCGTCTGGGCAGCTCTCTCATTCCGAAAACGGAATTGACCGAAAGTGGAGTTCCGAATGGGTGTCCGAACAGCTTCTAAATGAAATCATTCCGAAAGTAGGCAGACCGACATGAGATGTTTGAAAAAGAACAAGCGCGAATTTTGGTATGCACTATATCTCGGAAACGAGGACGGAAAAGACGAAAACGGACTGTACACGGGAGAACACACTGCGAAATACTCAACTCCGAAGAAGTATAAGGCTAACATATCGGCGGCTAAGTCGGCTTCGATGTATGGCGACGTTATAGTTGAAACGTTCGGAACGGATATACAGTACGACAAAATTATTGTGATAGATGAACCGAATTTTGAGATTGACGAACACACCGTATTATGCATCGACAAGCCTTTAACCTATGACGCGAACGGGCGCATGGAATACGACTACATTGTGACAAAAGCTGCACGGTCGTTAAACAGCGTTTCCTATGCGATAAGGCGGGTGACGGTCGACGGATGATAAACATCAGAATAAGAAACACGTGGAAAGTCGCGCGACAGATAAAGGACTACACGCGCAGTCTCGGAGCAAAACTGAACACGTTTCTTGAAAAACTCGCCGACATAGGCATAACGCAGGCGGCAATCCATTTTCAAAGTGCGGAGTATGACGGTGTAAATGATGTTGTGGTTGATTCTTCGCCGACATGGCTTGACGAACACACGCTTGCCATAAACGCTTCGGGTGAATCAATACTGTTTATCGAATTCGGAACCGGCGTATATAATCCCGTGACGCATCCCAAGGCTGACGAACTCGGCATGATTCGTGGTGCATACGGCAAGGGCTACGGTCAAAACTACACATGGTACTATCGCGGAGACCCTGGAACGAACGGTGAAGACCTCGGCAACGGAAGAATAAGAACTCACGGCAACAATGCCAACCGCTGCATGTGGGACGCTTCCGAGGAAATGCGCCGAAGAATATACGACATCGCAAAGGAGGTGTTCTCATGATTGACATTGAAAATGTGCTTTACACGGAGCTTTACAATGCGCTCAAAGAGAAGTTTCCTGCCCTGTCTATATCGGGCATTGAAGAGCGTTTGCCTTCGTCATTTCCGTTTGTGAGCATTGTGGAAGCGGACAATCTTGTGCGTTCGGACACGATTGACAGCTCTAACCGCGAGAATCACGTGAATCTGCTTTATGAGGTGAATATTTACTCCAACAAAGCGGGAGAACGGAAAACGGAAGCGAAAGCAATTCTCACTGAAATAGACCGACAGCTCACCATGCGCGGATTTTTGAGGACTGCGGCGCAGCCTGTTTCTTTAAACGACGGCACGATTTACAGAATTATCGCACGTTATACAGGATGTGCGGACAAGAATAATGTTATCTATAGGAGGTAATTTAGATGGCTATACCTACCCCTGTAACCTCGATGGGCGTATTCCTGATGAAGAAAGACACAGGAAGCACATACACAAAGCTCATTGATATAAACTCTTTCGGCGACCTCGGCGGTACTCCCGAAACGCTTGACGCTACAACTCTTTCGCATTACGTATCTGTCAGCGTACTCGGCATTCAGCAGCAGGAAAGCATTGAGTTTGAAGCTAACTACACTAAGACGGAATACAAGGCTCTTGAGGCAGGTCAGAACACCGAAACAGACCTTTCCGTATGGTTTGGCGGTACAAGTGCGAACGACGGCACATACACAGCAACAGGTGTTAACGGCAAGTTCAATTTTAAGGGAATGTACTCTCTTAAAGTAAACGGTGCGGGAGTAAACGAAATTGTTCACTGCACCATCACCGTAACCGCACTGACAGCTCCCTCACTTTCAGACGATACCTGATTAAAGAAAGGAAATATAAACCATGGCTAACAGAACTACAATTCAGTTTGAATACAACGGAACAGCATATACCCTCGGCTACACGATTGCGTCGCTCAAACGGCTTGAGAAGAGCGGGTTTTCTTTCGGAAACCTTGAAGACCATCTTCTGACGGTGCAGGAAGACCTTTTCTGTGCGGCTTTCGATGCTTGCCACAAGAATGTACCGAGAAATGAAAGAATGGCTATTTACAAGGAATTTGCCAATTCGGAAGACGGAGAGGAAGGCGAAACTGCAAACACTCTTTCCGACATCCTTTTCAGAATGGTAAATGAGGTAATCGAAGAAATGTCTCCCAAGGGAAACGTGAAGTGGAAGACGGTGAAGGGATAACACCATCTTCCGGCGATACGGGCATAACTGACGCTGAACCGACAGTTGACAAGCCGTGGTTTGCGGAGTATGCGGATAATCTGTGCTCCTACTATATGTCTATAGGAGTTCCCTATGATGTGTACTGGAACGGAGACTTTACAGAACTTCGCTACTACCGAGAAGCAGAAGAATACAGACAGGAGCGAGATAATTATGCGGCGTGGTTACAAGGAATCTATGTATACGAGGCTGTAGGTTGTCTCGCTCCTATTCTTCATGCTTTTGCAAAACGCGGTACAAAGCCCGGCAAATATCCCGAAAAGCCGTATTCCGTAACCGAAAGGCAGAGAAAAGCCGAGGAAGAAGCGGAAAAAGCTAAAAAACAAGCGGAAGTACAAAATCAAGCGTTCTCGTGGCTTTCCGCTATGCGACAAAAATTCAGTGGAAAGGAGAACAAAAACAATGGCTGACGGAACAATAGACAATCTGCAAATAGTAGTCACTGCCGAGACAAAGAAAGCGGAAAGCGCGCTGAAAAATCTTGTGAAAACGCTCGAACCTCTCAGAGAACTTATGAGAGATTTCAAGTCAATGCCGCAGGTAAGCAATTTTTTAGGCGGCAAGGACATAAAAGAAACAGCTTCCTCTCTCAAAACTCTTGCTACAGAAACGGAAAACGCCACTAAGAAATACCGCGCTTTAAAGGATGTTATGAAAAACTCCGCTACCGTCATGAAAGGCATGGATAAGGCGCAAAAGATAACTTTGAAAAAAGCCGATGATGATAGTTACATGGCGGAAATGAAAGCGGAAATAGCCAGAGCCGCAGACGAATTCATGGAAACTCGGCGTATGAAGGCTCAATTAGCGCGAGACCTTGAAATATCGCGAAAAGCGGAAGCTGCTTATAACAAGAAATACGGTATTGCCGATAGTGGCGAAGAAAAGATAGACAATACAATAGACTGGGCTTCAATCCGTAGACAGCAAAAAGAGGTAAGCGACTACATCCGAAAAGACTTATGGAGACAAAACTTCGATGAAATGTTTGCCAAACCGACTGCGGCGACGAATAAGCAGTTTAACTACATACTCAAGTCGGCGGGCAAAGAGACAAGTCAAAGCGACATACTTGAAAGCCTTATCAAAAATGCGGAACAGCTTGACGCTGTGGAAAAGCCGCTTGCTTCGATAACGGCGAAATTTGGCGAACTCAAAGCCAAAGCAAAAGGTGCTGCGAAGTCCATAAAAGACCTCAGCAAACAGATGAGCAAGAGTTTCAAGAACTCGGTTATCGGCGAGACTATCGGCAAGGTTGCGGGTTCACTTGAAAGAATCCTTCGTTATCGCACCGTGAATGAGTTCTTGAAACAGATTGCCAAGGCATTCAGCGAGGGCGTAAACAACCTTTACCAATACAGTAAGGCGGTCGGGACTGACTTTGCAAGCAGTATGGACAGTGCCGCTACTTCTCTGCAATATTTCCGAAATTCTGTAGGTGCTATGACAGCTCCGATACTCAACGCGCTCATTCCCGTATTCGATTCGCTCATTGATAGAATAGTCGAGGGTGTAAACTGGTTGAATCAGCTTATCGCGAAAATGACTGGTGCTTCTTCGTGGACCAAGGCTATTCGCCAGCAGAAAGAATATGCGGAAGCGGCTAAGGATTCGGCGGCGGCTCAGAAACAGCTCCTTGCGGGTTTTGACGAGCTGAACGTTATATCAAGCACGGGCAGTTCTTCCGGCAAGACCACTCCCGACTACAGCGGAATGTTTGAAGAGGTGTCAATGGAGAACATCTCGTCAAGCGTTACGGAATGGTCGGACAGACTTCTTGACACATGGGCGAAAATCAAAGAGTATGCAACAGAAATTGTGGCGGCTCTTCTCGGCATAAAGGTATCGGAGCTGTTCGGTGGAGGGTTTGGAACTTCTGCCACGCTTGCTATATCTTTTGCGGGACTTGCGTTTGAGTTTGACGGTATAAAGAATCTCGTCTCTGGCGAAGTGACGAAAGAAAATATACTTAAAGCGGTTCTCGGTTCGCTTGCTACTATAGCGGGACTTACTGTCAGATGGGGCAAGGCTGGACTTGTGATAGGCATACTGGCTACAATCGCTACGGCTATTGCGGCTGTCAAGGTTGGGCTTGATGAGAAGAAGCAAAAATTTCTCGACACGCAGGAACTTCACGCAAAAATCCAGAAAATTGCAGACAAGGCAAAGATAGACCTTGAAATAGCGGCTGAATTACAATTGCGCGTAGACAAGCTCGATGCTCCGGTAAAAGAGGTTGAGCTAAAAATGGCTACGCTTAAAAGGCTTATAAATGAGGCGTTCAAACTCAACGACATTCCGGAGGAACAAAGAACCACAGCGGAAGCTGAACTTTTGAAAACTCTCGTAAACGAAATCAATTCAATGGGGATTATAGAAATTGAAGTTGACGACAAGGGTTCTATCGTTCAGACGCGCGACGAACTTGACAAGCTCATCAAGTCGCGAGAAAAGGAACTTCTGCTTGAAGCGTACAATGAATCAATCAAAAACGCATACATCCTGCAATCGGACGCTGAATATAAACTTATCGAACTAAAGCAAGATAATATAGAAGCTACGGAGAGACAGAAAGAAGCACAACAGAAGATATATGACCTTATCAAAAGCGACAACAAGGGTTTCCTTGATTCTCTCGGGCTTAACACAAGAGCGTTGCAGGACATTACAAGCGCGAGTGATATAACAACCGACAGCATACACTGGTTAAGCGTAAAAAACGCAGAACTTGCAAGCGTTTTAGGCGGAGAACTGTCAACTCAATTTATATCATGGATGGACGACCTCGCAGACGCGGAAGGAGCCGTTAAAGATACATCACTTGCGGTTAATAATGCGGAAACTGCGCTCCAAGACGCGGCGGATAAAGTCGATTATTTCAGCGGAAAAGTCAAAGACCTTGACGGCATGACCGCAGGTGTCACTATTGATGTAAAAGCCGATTTCAGCAAGGTTGAGGAAGCGAGAGAAAAGATTCGCAAGACTAAGACGGATTCCATTGTTGATGATTTGCTGTTCAGCTCTCTCGATAATCAGTTTGCGGACGGCGGTTTCCCGACTATGGGACAGTTATTCGTCGCGCGTGAAGCAGGACCCGAACTGGTAGGAACTATAGGCGGCAGAAACGCTGTTGCGAACAACGGTCAGATTATAGCGGGCATTCAGGCAGGTGTCACAAACGCTATGAACGGCGTACTCCGCGCGAACAGCTCAGGCTCGGACAAGGATACCGCAGAGCAGAACAAACTTCTCAGAGAACAAAACAGACTGTTACAAAAGATTGCTGACAAGGAACTTTCGATTTCTCCGTCTGTTGCTTTGGGACGCGCGGTAAAACGCTCCCAGAAGATGGTTGAACAGGTTACGGGTGGTTAAACATGATATCATTACTCAATTACACAATGGGAATAAAGTTCGGGGGGGTTAGTATTCCCGACCCTTCCGAATGGAATCCCTCAATAGCAGACGTTGATGAAAGTGCTGAGAGAGACGCGACATCTGTTTTGCACAGAAACCGTGTGGGACAGAAGATAAACTTCGGTTTCAAGTGGAACTGCCTGACGTGGGCTGAAATGGCTTCAATACTCAACGCCGTCAATTCCGACAGTTTCACGGCAGTCTGCCCAGACCCGTATCAAAAAGGCGGTACGCGCTCCGGCACATACTACGCGGGCGACAGGTCGGCAACGACAAAATACTACTGGATTGACAAAGAAGAAGTTGCGCGGTTCGATTTGTCGTTCAACATCATTGAATTTTAGGGGGGATAACGTGTCGCAGGCTTTATCCAATCTTGCCGTAGGCTCAAAAGTCAAGTTCGGCAAGTATCAAGTGAACACAGAGAAAGCGCAGCCTATAATATGGACTATTGTTGCGAAAAATCATGTTTCCACTCCCGCTTATCCTTCGAACTCGGTAACTCTTCACGCCGCTGAAATCCTTGATTTAAGGTGCTTCGACGCAGAAGAGCCGAGTAACAGCAATTCTGATAGGCAGAAATACGGTAACAACCGTTATTCAGTCTCCAACCTCGACCAATGGCTCAACAAAGATGCCGCCGGAGGCGCATGGTATAGCGCAGCTCATAGCGCAGACCATTCTCCCGATACTACGGCGGGTACAGGTGGTTACGGCACTCAGTACGCAGCTCGCCCCGGTTTTCTGAACGGTTTTACCGATGATGAAAAAGCCGCTATTCTCTCGACAACCATTCGTGTTGTCAAGCCGAGTATAGACGGTGGCTCTTATGAGGATGTTGTACGCAAAGTATTCCTGCCGTCCACAACCGAAGTCGGTCTCTCGAATGAGAACAGTATCGCCGAAGGTGCGGCGTGGGGTTACTACACGAGCAATACCGCTCGTATCGGGTATGTTACGCAGCAGTGTTTCAGTAATACCCCTTCGAGTTCCAAACCTTCGAGCAAGACTACCGCTTGGTATTGGTGGCTGAGAACGCCTCACCACTCGTTCGCCAACATCGCTCGGGGTGTCAACTTGGATGGTAGTTTGGGCGGCAACAATGTTTACCGTGGTAACTATGGTGTTCGTCCCGCTTTGAATCTTTCCTCTTCCCTGCTCGTTTCAGACACTACGGATTCAGACGGATGTTACACGGTCATGTTTGCTGGCACGATAACACCTCCAGCTCCGGCGACTATTACTGTTCCTTCGGCAATCACGGCGGGAGACAGCATAGCGGTTTCGTGGGGTGCTGTGTCCGGCGCAGACAGTTACACACTTGAACGTTCTGCAAACGGCGGCGGCTTTACTCAAATATACAGCGGCACAGCGACTTCATACACGGACACAGCCCTCGCAACATGGAGCAAGGTTCAATACAGAGTTGCTTCCGTAAAAGACAATGTTTCATCCAACTGGACTACAAGTGTAGAGAGAACTGTTGAAGCAAAAGAACCCGAGCCGACAATCCCGTCAATACCCGAGACTATAACCGTTCCTGCCCTCACTGCGGGAGAATCGGCAACAATCACATGGGCGGGTGTAGCGAATGCGGCGGGATATGCGCTACAACGTTCTGTGGACGGCGCAAGCTACATGACGGTGTATCGGGGCGAGAACACTTCTTACGTCGACACAGTAGGCTCTGCGTGGCTTACAGTGCAGTATAGAGTATGCGCTTACGATTCAAACAACAACAGTTCGGACTACAAGACTTCGGACGTGTTTAGCGTTGCTCAACCTATCGCGAGTTTACTTGAAGCTATACGCGCTCATACCGAACAGGATATCAAGATAACATTCGCCGACAACACGGTTCTCGGAAAAGCTGACGTTGCGATAACGGGTGACGGTGTTAAGATTACGGACATACTGAACGGAGACACTGACTATACCTTTGGCAAAGCTGTTTGTAAACAAGTTGAAATGACGTTGTTCAATGTTGACAACAAGTTTAACAACTTCGATTTTACACAAGAATTTACTTTGCAAATAGGCGTTAAGGTCGGCGCGGCATTTCAGTATGTGACAGTCGGCGTTTTCAAAGGCGAGAGACCCGACAAAGTTCGCGGCAAGCTCATAGACTTTACCGCTTATGACCGTATGCAGAAGTTTGAAGTTTCTGCTTCGGATTTCATCGAAAACATGACATTCCCCGTCACTCTCGGCGCGGTTTTCTCTTCCCTTTGCGCCGCAGTGGGTGTTGAACCTATCACGACAACGTTTACAAACTCTACAAAAAACTTTACTTTCAATCCGTTCTCAACCTCGGACTACACGGCGCGTGAAGTGCTTGCGTGGATTGCGGAAGCGGCGGGCTGTTACGCGAGAGTAAATGCGGATGGTAAAGTTGAGTTAAACACATTTACAACAAACTCCTACAAAATTCTCAAAACAGACCGATTTGAGATGAGCGAGAGTGAATTTGAAACTCCCGTTATAGGCAAGCTCGAGTGTTACACGTCATACGGAGACCAGCTCGTGACTGCGGGTACGGGAACAAATACTTATGTTGTCAGCGACAATCCGTTTCTGTATATCGAGAACGACACGGAGATACCTGCGCTACAGCCTTATGTGAACGCGATTTTTGCAAAGGCTTCACTCTTCCCTGCTTATTCTCCTATTGCGGTACGTGCCGAATGGTATCCCGAAATTAAATGCGGAGACATTATCACTGTAGTTAATGATTATGACGAGGTGAAAACTCTCCCGATATTCTCCCAAACAATCAAATGGAACGGATTCGGCAAGGTTGAGTATGAATCAACGGGCGGACTGGTACGCGAGATTGAGCCGGTACAGCAACGCGAACTTGAAGCAATCAAGAAGTCAATGCTGCGCGGCACAGATTTGTCTACAGCTGTAGAGAGTTATCTGAACACGCAGGAGGGCAAAGCCTCTATTACCTCTGCTGTAGAGGGTAAATTCGTTGAGGTATCAAGCGGAAGCACGATAACCACAACAACGGCAATCGAACAACTTATACAGAAAACCGAGAAAGGCATTGAATCTAAAATATCCCTATCGGCTTCCTACGGTTCGGGAACAATCGGCTCAAACGTCCGCGCTCTGCTGACTTTGTTTGCAAATGCCGACAGCTCATCTATACGTCTTTCGGCGAACGCGCTTGACCTTACCGCTACGGAAACTGCGGGAAGCACGTCCGCGGAAGAAGTCGGAACTTACGATGGGTATCCAGATCCTGACGGAAATGTTCCTGTCGGCGACGCGAGTATTGCCGACTATGAATTCACAAAAACCTCAGACGGATATTACACTTCACAAAACGCGGGAGTACACAAATCTTTCTCATACGGCGGTTTAAAATTCAACTTTACAAAATCAACGGCAATCACTATACGCTGTATCTCATATGGAGAAGCCGAACACGACTACGGCATTGTTTCAAATCTCGACACAATGCTTGAATGGGACAATAAGGCTGATGCAACAGGTGTTAAAAAAGCGTTCTCGGGCGAAAATGAATCAAGTTCGAGTTACGTTGACTTGACTATGACTGTACCGCCTGGAAGTCACTTTATCACGTTCAAGTACATCAAAGATTCAAGCGTACACAAGAACGGCGACTACTTCAAGATAAAGTGTTTCGTTCAGAAAACGTCACGCGGCAAGGCTACAATATCTCTGAAAAGCGGAAATGTTCAAATTTCATCGGCTGATATCAATTTCAACGGACTTGTAACGTTTACAGACCTGTCAACAAGCGGGGCAACAACAATAGACGGCGGCAATGTCACCACAGACAATCTTTATGTCAACAAGGTGTTTTTTGCGGAAAACGAGAACTACACTATTGTCACATCAAAGATGAGCGCACAAAACGGCGTTGTTCAAGTCGGTGTACAGTCTCCAATATCGGGAATGGCGGCGTTCCTTGAATTGTACGGTTCGTTTATCTATTTTATAGACCCAGACAGTTCGTCTACAAACTATCAGTTGCAGGTGCAGACAGCTAACAGGAAAATAATCCCCGGAGGTAACGGATATTGGAATATAGGAGGCGTGGAAAACTATTTCAAAACGCTATATGTCAAAAAAATAATCTTTGGTGACAACTCATCTCAAACAACAGCACCCTAAAGGAGATACTATAACATGAAAATGTCAGATTTAATCTATGCGCAGGAAGCGTTCAAAAAACTCTGTGCGCAGAACCTGTCGCTGAAAACGTTATATAGGCTATTCGGCTTTCTCGACAAGATAGAAGCGCAGATGAAGTTCTACGACGTTCAGCGAATGCGAATTCTCGGCGAGTATTGCAGGCTCGAAAACGGCAGATATGAACCTATTGCGGAAACGGAAGCTGAGTTCAACCAAAGATTCAATGAGCTTATGAACCTTGATGTTGACCTCGGAGAGACCGAACTGCCGATAGAAATATCGGAAAACGAGGATATAAAGTTATCCTACAGTGACTTAACCACACTTAGGAAATTCATCAAGCTCACAGGAGGTGAAAATGAATGCTAACCACAATACACATCACGGTGCGTAACAGAGTGCCAACAATCACGGCTGGCGAGGACGTTATAACGCACAACTCGGACTATGTCGCGGAATTTGAGTTTGACGAAGAGTGGCAGGACAAGGTCAAGACTGTGTACTTTGTCTGCGAGGACGGCAGCTATCAGGCGGTTGTGATGAGCGGAAACTCATGCGGCGTGCCTATGCTTGACGGAGAGCACAGGCGTATATTTGTCGGGGTACAGGCGGGCGCGGCGGAAAAACCGAGTGTGCTCAAAACCACACGTCCGTGCTGTCTCAAAGTCAAAGACAGTATCGCGGACTACCTCGGAGAGCAGATACCTGACCCGACGCCGAGCGTATATGAGCAGATTATAGCAATGCTCGAGAGCATCACATCCCCTACATGGGACGCGGTACAGAACAAGCCGTTTTCCACGCTCGGCAGCGGGCTGGCGGTGGACGAAAACGGCGTGCTGTCTGCGCAGGGGGGCGGCTCGGCTAACGCGGTGCAGTACGTTGCGCAGACGCTGACCGACGAGCAGAAAAAGCAAGCGAGAACCAACATTGGAGCTTCGCCTATTCCAACAGTCAGATATTGGTTAAACCTTAAAGCTGATAATATCATTAATTTATACAACATGGGTGTTGGGTATGGCATAATCTCTCCTGTCAACTATGACCAAACTGTGCCGACCGGAATGTCGTCTCCTATGCTCGTAATATTTGGGAGAATGAACTATGGTAGAGTAGATATAACCGTATATGATGGTGCGGGAGCTGTTTGGAGTGGAAGTTTAAATCTTTCCTCACAAACAACAGATGTCACCAAAACAGGCGACTACGTCACAAACACCGCCTTGACAGATATACTCCATAACTATGTACCGGCTGAAAATTATGAAGGAAGTTTACAAGAAATTGCTCAAGCAATCGGCACAAAACTCGACAAAAATCAAGGCGCGGGCAACGCGGGAAAAATCCTCGGCGTTGGGGAAGATGGAAACGTAGTCCCGCAGGACAAGCCGTCAGGCGGCTCCGTCACCGTCGACGACGCGCTATCATCAACCTCGATAAATCCCGTGCAGAACAAAATCATCACGGCAGCTCTCGCCGAAAAGATAACCGCGCCGACTACGGCAGCTGTCGGGCAGATTATCAAAGTTAAGTCTGTCGATGATGCGGGCAAGCCGACGGAGTGGGAATGTGCGGATTTGCCGAGCGGCGGCGGAAAAGAAGAACCTACCATAAACAATCTACTTTGTGAAACGGTATTTCCGGCTAACAACGTAGCGGCACAAGAGATTACTTGCGATGTAACTTGTGCGCAGTTAGCTCAATACAAAGAATTGCATTTTATTATCCGTGGTGCCAATAACACCTCTATTACCAATTTATATTTATCCGTGGCAGGAATAAAGGATGCTCACTTAATCCGCATGATAGCGGCAGGATTCTACGGTATTGTGCGTCGTGATTTTGAAGACAGCAACTTGGTGAGAGTATGGACAGGAACGTCAAATCCATCACTCGTCCCCGATTCGCCAACAAACTCTAAAACTTACCTTTACGATACCTTCGCCGTTGGTATGCAACCGATAATTTTAAACTGGACAAAAATTTTTGCCGCAGCTGACAAAAAATTAATTTTGAAGTGTTCGTCTACGCCGACCATTGATTACACACTGAAAATATATGGCGTAGTCGCCATGACATAAAGGAGAACTAAAATGAAAATATGCATCAACGGTATCATCCGTGAAATGACGGCGGAAGAAGAGGCAGAATACGCCGAAATGGCAGCAAGAGAAGCGGCGGAAGCGAAGCACCGCCCAATTACCGAAAGCGAAGTCCTGTCAATGCTCATCAAAGAGCAGATTAACACTTTGTCAGTCGACGACGATACGGCGGTGAGAATGGTGGCGTTTTATCCCGAGTGGGAAAAGGACAAGCAGTACACCGTCGGCTACAAGGTGCAGTATCTCGGCAAGCTGTACAAAGTGTTACAGACGCACACATCACAGGAAACTTGGACACCTAACATCACAGCAAGTCTGTACACGCGCATTGACGAAGTGCATGACGGTACAAAGTATGACCCGATACCGTATGAGGGGAACATGGCTCTCGTGAGCGGCAAGTATTACATCGAGGACAACGCGACGTACCTCTGCAACCGAGACACCGTCAATCCTGTGTACAACAAACTGAGTGAGCTTGTCGGAATCTATGTGGAGGTTGTGGAAATATGAAAGAGGTCGTAATGATAATTTTAAAATGGCTCATCCCTGCTGTGTGCGGCGGAGCGGTAACATGGGCTGTTACATACATCAAGCTGCGAAAAAAGCGTGAAAGTGCGCTCGAGGAAGGTTTAAAGTGCCTTCTCCGTGCAGAGATAATCCGCAATCACGACAAGTATCTCGACAGGGGATATTGCCCGATATATGCAAAGGAAGCTCTCAAACGCGCCTATGCGGCTTATCACGCGCTCCGCGGCAACGACGTCGCGACACAGCTATACAATGAGGTCATGGCACTGCCGACAGAGCCGCCGCACGACGGAGGTAACGCAAAATGAAAATGAATCTGCCTTACAAGAGCGGCAAAGTCACGCTCACATCACATTTCGGCTGGCGCACGCTCAACGGACAGCGCGACTACCACAAGGGCGTAGACCTCAGCGGCACGGACAAGACGCTTGTTGCGCCTTGTGACGGAGTTATCGGCTCGTCGACAATCATCACGGACAAGAGCAATCTCACATGGCAGTGGGGCAACTACATCCGCATAGACACGGCTGACGGCTTAAAAATTTTCATGTGCCACATGGCGGCGCGAAAGGTTAAAGTCGGTCAAAAAGTCAAAGCGGGAGACGCGGTCGGAATTGAGGGCGACACGGGATATTCCTTCGGCAGTCACTGTCACTTTGAGGTGAGGAAAAACGGCGAATCCGTAGACCCTACTCCCTATCTCGGCATACCTAACGAGTGGGGGCAGTACGATATCAAATCCGCGCCGAAAAAACCGGCAGTGTACAAGGACATCTACGATAAGGATGGAATCACATACACCCGCGCCAAAGACTTTGCGATAATCTACCACGACAAGGACAAGCGCAAGGGCGGTGTGAAGAGATACATCAACGGCGGCTTCTTCGCAAATTACCGCTCGGAGGACGGCGAGGTGTACACGCTCCCTGTCGCTAACCTTGCCTGCGACATCAAGGACATTCCGGCGGCGGCAAAGGAAAATCTTTTTGAACACGTCTACGGCAACCACCTTGTGTACAGTATCGCCGACAACTCGACAAAGCAGTTTGCGGGCAAAAAGGTATCTACCCTGCTCGTGCCGTACTCCGGCAAGCCGACAATTGAGCGCGTTGACAAAATTCCGTCGGGAATCAAGTACGCCGTCAGCGGAGTACCTGTTGTGATTGACAAAAAGCCTGTCGACATGAGCTACGTCAATGCGGAGGGATGGGACGGCTCCACCACCTACGGCACGTCAAGAAATATGCTCGGCATCAGGAGCGGCGAGATATGGGTACTCACTCTCAAGACCACCTCGGCAAACTACATCAAATCCGGCGAGGTTTGGCGAAAGATACAGGGCGAGGCTTTTGAAGACGTTATTGCTCTTGATGGCGGCGGCTCGTACATCCGTGTCGAGGGAATCAAGAGACGGTCAACGGGCGGCAGTCGTGCGGTCAACAACATTATCGCGTTTTAACGCAGTTTTAACGCAAACGTGAATTATTAACGCAATCATGAAAAAGAAAGACGTTGAATATTCAAAACGTCAGCTCTCTGCAATTGTAAAGCTGTGGTTTGCGGGTGCGATTTTCGGCATGTGCTATCTTGTGGTCCAGCTGATAATCGCTCCCGACATGGCGTCTCTTGATGGACTGCTGACATACATCGGCGCTCCAATGGGCTGCGGCGTGGTGGGATATCTCATCAAATCTGCAATGGAAAATCGCGAGAAAATCAAGCAGGAATATCACTCCGACTACGGAGAGGAAGAAATTACTTATGAAGATGAAAAAGGAGAATAACATGGGCACGGAAAAATTTGTAGAAAAATGCAAAAAGATTATCGTTGACTACTTTAACGGACGCGCAGAAAAGACAGACAAAACGCTAATTGGAGCAGACGATGTATATGTTGTGTGGTGCTGCAAGACACTGCAAAATAACAAGGCGTTGCTTAGCACTACTGTCACAGATGGAATGTATTATGAAATAACATACAATGGAGACAAAGACGAATTTTATCTTGATGCATACAAAAAACGGGAAAATAATTGCATAAAAAACACGGAGGAAAAAATATGAATAACAAAATCAACTGGAAGCAGAAGCTGACCTCAAGAAAACTGTGGGTGACGATCATCGGTATCATCATCGGTGTGGCAATGTCGCTTGGCGTGGGTGAGAGCGACTACGGCGAGATTGCGGGCAAGGTTGCGGGTGCGATTACGGCGATATCCTCAATCATCGGCTACATCTACGGCGAGAGCAAAGTTGACGCGGCGCGGATTGACGCGGAGGGAATCAAAGGCATTATCGACACCGCCGAAAAGGAGGACAGCAAGGAGGGATAAGGTTGACCGACCATGCGAAGCGCAGACAAGCGGTGCATAGTGTCGGCGATACTCAGGACATAGCGGACGCTATTGACCGATGCAATCTAAAGCCGGAGTATAAGCGGTTGCTCAAGATACTGTACGTTGACAACGGCTGTCTGGAGGACGTTTGCGAAGCGGTAGGGCGCGAGTATACCACCGTCTCAAAGTGGCACAAGGCAGCTCTTGTGAAGCTCGTATACATCTTACATAAGTCCGGCAAGTTGTAAGCAAGTTAAAATAGGACTGGATTTAGACTGTTTTGGTGCTATATTTGGACTGTTTGAATTTGCAATGTGCGAAATCAAGTTTGAAAGCAAGTTATAGGCAAGTTAAATGCAAAAGTGGTGCAAATAATCTGAAAATCTCTTGAAAGAAAAAATCTCTCTGCGGTGGTACAATGGTATCAGTAACAGAGAGATTTTTTTGTATGGAGGATATATGGCGTACAACTTTGGTTATAACACAAATCCGTACTATAGCGGTTACAATCCGCAGATTCAGCAGGCGCAACCTCAGCAGACCGCACCACAACCGCAGGTGCAGAGCGGATTTATCTGCCGACCCGTCACAAGCCGTGAGGAAGCACTCGCGACACCTTGTGATTTTATGGCGGCGGGAGTTATCATGCCCGACATGGCGCACGGCATGGTATATATCAAGAGATTCAACTCGCAGACCGGCGCGTCGGATTTTGCGGATTTTGCATACACGCCTCCGACAGCTCCGGCTAAGGACACAGCGGACTACACTCCCCGTGCGGATTTTGACAAACTTTGCGCAGCTTTTGCCGCCCTCCAAACGGAGGTTGAAAAGATGAAAAATCCCACTAAGGGGAAGAAAGAGGTAACGGAAAATGCCTAATCTTAATCCCGCAATGCTCGTAATGCAGGCTCTCGGCGCGGGTCAGCCGCTGAATAACATCCTCGGCAATCTCGCGGGACAAGGGGCGCAGTACGCAAAAGCCGTCGAGCTTATCAAGGGCAAGGACGCGCACCAGCTCCAGACCATGGCACAAAACATGGCGAAAGAGCGCGGCATAGACATTGGTGATTTAATGCGCTCACTCGGTATCAGCAAATAACAACAAATATCAACAAATAACACTTCCCTTTTCGGTTTGACTGGAGACCTGATTAAAAAACTGTCCAAAATTTAAATTTTGAACATCACGCGAAAGCGGATGAAATAAACCGAAAAGGAGAAAAAAACATGGGCAACGAACTTTTGACAGGTTTCCTTGCGGGTCAGGGAGACAGCAACAACCGTGACGGCGGCTTCTTTGGTAACGAGGGGCTTTGGGCGGTAATCATTCTCGCCATCATCTTTGGCTGGGGTCGTAATGGCTTCGGTGGAAACAACGGCGATTCCTCGGGCATGGGCGCACTCCCCTACGTAATGGCGGCAGGCACTCAGGGCGGACTTACCCGCGCAGACCTACAGAGCGAGTTTGGATTCAACGGACTGGAGAATTCCGTCCGCGGCGTACAAGAGGGACTTTGTGACGGATTTTACGGGCTTAACACGTCCATCCTCAACGGATTCCACGGCGTCGACAACGCGGTTTGCAACCTCGGCTATCAGACACAGCAGGGATTTAACGCAAACAACGTCGCAATGATGCAGGGATTTAACGGTGTTGAGCGCGGACAGGCGGCTCTTGCGACGCAGCTCCAGCAGTGCTGCTGTGACAACGGCAGAGCAATGGAGCGCGGATTTGCCGATGTTGGCTACCGCATGGCAACCGACACCTGCGCGATTAACACTAACGCCGCTAACAACACGAGAGACATAATCGACGCGATGAATAGCGGATTCCGTGGCATATCCGACAGACTGACGGCGCAGGAGATAGCGACGAAGGACGCACAGATTGCCGCACAGACGCAGAAGATATTCGGTTTGGAGCTTGCCGCATCACAGCAGGCGCAGAATCAGTATCTTGTAAGTCAGCTCGGCTGTAAGGCTCCCGTGCCCGCATTCAACGTTCCCACGCCTTGGCAGTACGGCAACTACAGCTGCAACTCCGGCTGTTCCGGCTGCGGCAACTATTGATTCACAACTCCGGCTTTGAGCCGTGACCGATTTCGGGGGAGCGGCGTACCGCTTCCCTTTTGATTTTTTGGAGGTATAAAAAATGGCTTGTACTAATGTATGCAGACTTTGTCCGCGCTTTATCCTATCGCAGTCGGTGTCCTTTACCGGCGGCAACCTGGTAATCAATCTCCCTGCGGGCGCATATAACGCGGGGGAAAAATATTGTGTCGTAGTCGCTCAGGCAATTCCGACGGCGACGACAATCACCGCTCCCGTGTACGTCACAATCGGAGATGGCACTACGCTATACCCGCTGACTAACCGTTGCTGCGCTCAACTGACCGCTTGCTCGATAAGGACGCGGACGAGATACAGCGCGGTTGTAATCACCACACCGACGGGCGGCAGCTTTAGACTGCTTGGCAGACCGGCATGTGCGCCTAACAACGATCTGCGCTCAATCAACGGCACAGCACCAACCACCACCACAACGGGAGGTGAAACCGTATGAAGAGGATGAATCCTAACTGGCTGCTCATGATGTCAAGCGGCAAGGACAAGCGCAGTGAATACGGTGACTATGACAGACACGAGCGCGACTACTACGGCGAGTACGACATGAGAGACCGCCGCGATTATGACGGACGTGAGCGCGAGAGCTACGGCAGACGCGGGAAAAAGCACGACAAGTTTACCCGAGAGGACGCGGACGAGTGGACGGAAAAAATGAAGAACGCCGACGGCTCAACCGGGAGACATTGGAATTTTGAACAAACGGAGCAGGTGAGACGGCAGCACGGCTATGACTGCGACCCCGCCGAATTTTACGCTGCAATTAACATGATGTACTCCGATTACTACAAAATAGGCAAGGAGTTTAATCTCAACTCTGTTGACTTCTATGCGGCAATGGCTCACGCTTTCCTTGACGATGAGGACGCAGGAAAAGATAAACTCGCAAAATACTATGAATGCATAGTTGAGAAACGTTGATAAATGTTGTGTAAACATGAGTAAAGTTTAAAGAGGATAGTTGTAAAACTACCCTCTTTTATTGTTTATTCTTCTGCAAGTTGACTTAATCGTTAAAGACATGAGCAATAAACACGCTTGTCTTTATAAGTGGTGCTTTAATAGAATTTAAGAATAGCAAAAAAACTGTAAAGAATGGGCGATTCTTTACAGTTGGTTGCGGAACGCGATTGACTTCATTGTTCATCAAATCATTTTCGGCAATTGCCTAAAATACACTTCCCTGTCAATATGTTTGTAAATCTGTTTACCAATGCGTTGAAAAATGTTGATTTAGACGTTTGTCAATATTTAGATAACGTCTTGACAAGGCATGGCAGATAGCTTAAAATTACAATATGGTAAAAATTTTCTCTTTCTGCTTACTAACCGTGTATTCGCTTTTGAGTTTTCAACAGGCAAAATTTATGCGCTTTAGTTCGTGAAACAACATACTTATTACTTTTATAAGAGATACTTATTATTTTACTATTTTTATATAATTAAAGTAGGGAAATGTTAAACAGGACACTTGGTAACGATAAACAGGACATTTGGTAACGGATAGCAGGACATTTGGTAACTGTAAAACAGGACACTTGGTAACGATAAACAGGACATTTGGTAACTGTAAAACCGAGAAAACACACGGGAAAATTGTTCTTTTGCAGTTTTCAACAATGTTTTCAACAAGGTTTTACACAGAGTTTTCAACATGAAGGGAGTAACCATGGGAAATAGCGATAAAAAAATTAATAATTTGGTTGTCAAAAAGAACGAACTAATTCAAAAGTCAAGATACGGAATGACAACACAGGAGCAAAAAGTCATATTGTATACGATAAGCAAGGTAAAACCAGATGATAAAGAACTTTACGAGTATGATTTCAACCTGCAAGATATGTGTGAAGCACTTGGAATTACTCAAAACGGCAAGAATTACAAGAATCTCCGTGAAACGCTGCAATCCATACGCGACAAGTCATTCTGGATAGTGGACGGAAATGTAAGGAAGCTATGCGCATGGATTTCGGGTGCGGAAATATACGAAAATGAATCGCGGGTTAGGATTCAGCTTGACAAGCGGTTAGCGCCTTATTTGCTCGAACTCAAAGAATCGTATACGGTATATCAGCTTCAAACCGTGTTAAACATGGAATCGAAACACACTATACATTTGTACGAGATACTTAAAAGCTATGCCAATATAGGCGAGTACACCGTTTCTGTTGAAAATTTGAAAACGCTTATGCAAATAGGCGGTTATTCGGATTTTATTGATTTTCGCAAGCGCGTAATCGACACTGCCGTTGACGAAATTAACGCCGTTAGTGATTTGCGTGTAGCCTATGAGCCGACGCGGACGGGAAGAAGTATAACTCACATTAAATTCTCAATCACAAAAGCAAGGAGCAATCCATGAAATACCTCACAATAGCCGAATTCGCCGACAGAGCCGGAGTGACAAGTCAATCTGTATATCAAAGAATTAAGCGGAACGGTCTTGAAGAATATATAGTGACAAGCGAGGACGGAGTAAAAAGAATCTCCGAGGATGCATTGAAGCTATATAGCAACTCAAAAAAACAAGAAACAGTTGCGGAAGCCGTGTGTGACGCACCACAGGTTTGTGAGAGCGAAGAAAACGAAGGACACGAGTGTTTGAGCGCAGAAACAATAAAGAGCCTACAGGAGACTGTAGAAGCTCTCAGAAACGTAATTGACAGACAGGCAGACGAGCTGAAACAGAAGACGGAAATGCTTGACGAACGTGATAAGCAGATTGCAGACTATGCCAGCAAGTTTGCCGAACTCGCCCACAACGCGTTACAAACCGCTGTGCAGGCGCAAACGCTCCATGCGGTCAGTGAATCCGACAAGTTTGTTAATGCACCTCAGAACGTCTCCCAGAACGCCACAGTTGGCAAAAAAACTGTGGCAGACGAGAATGACGTTGAATCAACAAACGAATCCAATGTTGAACAAGGCGACAAACGTAAGTTGAGTTGGTTTACAAAGTTGTTCAGTAAACGTTGAGTTTCATTGATAAACGTTGATAAATATGTTGACAAATGCGTTTAAACGTGCTATAATGTTGTCACAGGACAATGGATTCTGGTTGTTCTTCGTATTGAAACTCCTTTCTTTTAAAATATCCGAGCAAAAAGCGGGAGTGATGAACCGCCAACGGGCTGCTCGGATATCGCGCTATACGTTCAACGGCAGACGATACCGTAATGTGTACAACTGCGGTTCAACTCCGCAAAGCGCGGCAAACATGGTCGTTCGTCCTTTCGGTCGTGTTGTTTCAACCCGTGGCGGCTTTTAAAGCTGTCACACATGGGAACGGCGAATCGGTCGTTTGGCGGTCAACAGACTGCTTGCGAGGGTTCAACTCCCTCCGTTTCCTTTCGTGACTTCTGTCATGTTCCTCCTTTGTTTATGAATTTGCTGTGTAAAAGAGCACTCTTCTGGATGGGAGTGCTCTTTTACGTTGTTAAATGTTTGTCAACATTGAATGTGCGCCGATAAGTGCATAAATTTGTCGAATGTAAAACCAGTATATTTTTGTATCTGATTTTAATACGGAATATTAAACTCGGCTATTGCCTTCTCTCGAATAGCATGTTACACTTGAATTAGAAAATATTTCCAACAAAGAAGGGACAGACAGATGAAGCATTGCAGATTTGAGTTAGCAAATATCGTAAGCAAACTAAACGACAAAGGCATAATCCTTCTTTTGCGCTTCGCGAAACTTCTCGAGAAAAATAAAAAACTTCTCAAGTAAACACATTTTCTTCACAAAAGCTATTTACAAACAAGCGTTCGTGTGATATAATCGACAGCAGAATAAAGAAGGGAAGTGCAAAATGAAGGAGCAAATTATAACCGAGATAGCCGAGATACTACAAAGCTACTCCGAGGAACGGCTAAAGCTGATTGTGCGACTTGTAACAGTTCTCGCCACAGCGACCGACAGAACAGCGGGACTTTCGGAGAAAGCCGTACTAAGCATTGCAAGACACGCAAAATAGAAAAGAGCAGGGAAGTGATTCCTTGCTCTCTTTTTTATTCGGCTTCTCTTCCACAAATTTTAGCCCAGTGTTTTACGAACCATGCTTTAAATTCTGGGCAATCAACATTCGAACAACGACGTGCTCTGAAAAGCTGATTGCCTTGATATTTGCATTTTCCGCGTCCGCACGGATAGTCGGGGAATAGTTTTTGCATCTGTTCTATCGTTGGCAGTTCTTTCATATGCACCTCGCTTTAGAAAGGCAGGACTTCCGAATCGGGATTTATGTCCTCGAATACAGGTGTGGTGGCGGCTGTTTTCGGCTGGGTGTATGCGTCGGGAATGTAGCTTGACTGCGGAGCGGCTTGCGGCATTTCCGACTTTGCATCAACAAAATGTGCTTCGTCAGCGACAATGTCTGTAGCAAAACGCTTCTGTCCCTGCTGGTCAGTCCATGTTCTTGTCTGAAGGGTTCCGACTACGCAGATGGAACTTGCTTTTCTGAAATAGCGCGTGATGAATTCAGCCGTCTGCCGCCATGCGGTAACGCAGAAGAAGTCCGCTTTAGTTTCCTCTCCGTCTTTGCCGGAGTAACGTCTATTGACCGCAACGGTAAATGATGTTACGGAAATCCCTGACGGTGTGGTTTTCAGCTCGGGGTCTGCCGTCAGACGTCCTCCGAGGATAACGCGGTTAAAGTTAAAGTTTGCGATAAGTCAACACTTCCTTTCAGTTTTTAAGCAGTAGTGTAGCGGCTATGATTTCAACCGCTATTTGTCCGTACATCATCGCCTTTATTTTCGGCTTGACAGGTTTTGCGTTCGGTGCTTCATATAGTGCAAACGCTCCGATGAAATAACCGACGGCATACCCATACAGCAGTATTGCGACGATTATTTTAATTATCTGCATTGGTTCACCTCAATCAAACGCCGCCGCGGAATTCGATATCCGTTGCGCAAGCCATATAGCCTATAGCGTCTATAAAGCTGTCGTAGTTCTGGAAATAGCTTGTCTCCATTCGACCGAGTTTGAACAGTACCATCATTATGGCTACGTCTCGCGCGGTTATATGGAAGCCTATCTCAGGCACAAGGCAATTGTGTTCGAGGTACGTGTGCCAGTATTCAGCTATATTCTTGAAGTTGTTTACCGGCTCATCGTACTGCTCGTTGCGGTCGTTGCAGATTATCTTCTTTACTTCGCTAAGTATTGTTTCGCGGTTTTCTTTGCTCATGCGTCTATCTCCTGTATTGTATATACTTATCTTTTTTCAGAAACTTATCGACGGGTTTGTTGAACACTGCATCTAAATCATCCCAATGATTCAGTCGCCAGATTAATACATATAAACTCATACCATATTGTTCCGCCCATTGGCTTGTTGTCTTTGTTTCGCCGTTATAAGTTACTTTTCTGTTGCTCTTTCTGTTGTTTTGCTGTTCTTTCATTGTCACCCATCGGCAATTATCTGGGGAATAATCGCCATTACTGTCAATTCTGTCTATTGTCAAATCTTCTCTGTACCCGTGCGAATACGCCCACTTATAGAATTCATTGAAGCTTTTATTCCATTCATCACACACCTTTACACCTTTCGCGCCATACCATTTCCATGCAATGTCTTTTTTTCTGGAACACCGCGACTTCATTCCGCTCCATATGGTATGAAGTCTTGTTTTGTATAGTTGTTTGCTTCTTGGCGTGTGAATAACTTCGTCGCGCAAGCATCCGCATGAATGTGTATTCCCACTCATCAAGTTTGCACCTCTGACAACAATTTCATTACCGCAGCTGCACTTGCAACGATATTCTGTCGGCTCTCCACCTAGCCTTTCCAAAACCTCCAGCCTATCGAATTTCATGCCGGTTAAATCTTTCCTGCGGAGAAAAGGTCTGTTTTCCTCTCTGTAGCATCCGCAAGAGGTTGTATGTCCTCTTGTAAGATTGTTCGTAAATGCTGTTATTTCTTTGCCGCAATCACAACGGCACAGCCATTTCCCGTTTTCGAGTTTTTTGATTGGCGTAAGTCTGCCAAATTTTTGACCTGTTAAGTCTAGTCGCTTCATTTCATCCTTTCTATTGCAACTAATATGTAGTCCTCATCGTGGCAATTGAGTTCTAACCGTTGCACATATTTTTTACTATCATCTTCAAAAAATAGTCCTTTGAGCGAATCAATAATGAGTTTTGCGTAGGTTGAATCATTGTCGATGTCCAACCTATCGTTAAACCATAACTTCACTCCAACAGGGACATTGAACTTTGAAATCGGAACATTTTGTTTCAAAAGTTCGCTTCGTACAAGCTTATGCCAGTATTCAGCGTCCTTTTTGCGTACCGCCCAATGCTTTCCCGCGTAGTATGCGTTCAGTCCGTAGCGTCTGTTCCATGCGGTCTTTCCGGCTTTGGTCGGCGGGTAGTCGATTTTAAACATTACCGTTTTCGTGCGTACCACCTCCACTCACACACTCGTCACCTCCGCAGAAGTGAAGATAATCGGTATCGTACATTCTCCCGCAGTCAGGGCAATTCACGACCTGTGGCAAGCGTGAGAGAATATACCGCGCATTGTTTATAGCTTCAAGTTCCTCCCACATTTCCTTGTCGGTTTTTCCCTTGCTGAGGAAAAGCTGCTGATTCCGCTCGACATAGCGTTGCATGGCTCTGTCTAAGATTTTTATAATTCCATCCCTTGTCATTATCTCTCCCTCCAGTACGCTTCTATTGCTGCTCTAAAGCCGTTGTTCGGCTGCTCTTTGCTGTCGGCGTGATTAAGATTGTCAAGGCATTTTTTAAAACACTCTTCACAAATCGTTCTTCCGTCAACAGGCGGTCTTTTCCCACACAGCTTGCACAGTTTTACGCCGTCCATCAGTTCACGCGGAGTAAATCTTTCCGTTTTGCGGCTGTATTCGCGGTTCTTCTTCGTTCGTTCTATCCGACACTCCGTGCAGGATTTATAACCTTTGTCCGCGGGCTTCTTTCCGCAGTAGATACACACTCCGTCCTCTCTTCGCCGCGCAAGCATTTTCTTCTTCAGCTCACACTGCCGTTTCTTCTGCTCCGGCGTAAACTCCCTCGGCGAGGTAAAGGTATCGTTGATGCAGTCGGGATAAGGGCAATTAAAGCAGTCGCTTATTTTGCAGTGCATTCGTTTTGTGCTATCCTTTCTTTGCAGTCAATCACCAAAAAGGGAAGTGCTTCGGCGAACACATTCAGTAAGTTGTATTCTTCTTCTTTGCGTACAAGCATCGCGTGGATGTACAAACTCCGTCTTGCAAGTTCGAAAAATCCGCTGAGGTTGCAGTCTTCTCTTGCGCAGTTCAGGCATGGGGATTCTCCCGCAAGTTCTTCCGCTTCTGTCGACGTAATGAACAATAGTCCACACTTTTTAAGAAGCTCATCTGATGTTGTTCTCATTTAATCAACCTCCGCAAGCCAGTATTCACGTTTGCAGAATACACACATATTAAGAGTGCCAGGTGTCACTTTATGGCATTTTTGTAATACATCAACCTTGCTCGGGCATATATCAATCGTATTATGACTGAATGGCACATTCGGGAACATCTTCAAAAATTCGCTTTGTCTCGTCTTAACAGGGTGTTCTTTTGCCCACTTTTCCACAGCGGCAACGGCTTCATCGGGATGAGTAAAGCATCTCGTGTCGCAGTCAGTGTGTTCCTTGTATAATCCACAGGATGTGCAGTTGTCCATATTACTACACATCCGTATTTTTGCTTTCAAAAATTCAACCGCGTCCATAGTGTTTCTCCTTAGATTTTAAATATGCCTCCATGTATGCCGTTTCCATTGCCCGCGCGTTTGCTTCGGCGGTTTCGGCATAGTAAATCTCATAAGAGCAGTACATACATTTCGGCAAAGTCTCCACCCAAGTAAAGCTTATGCCGCGTACCGTCATTTCTCTCGGGTGGTGTGCCACAACAAACGGTCTTACAGTGTGACAAGATGGGCAATAATCGAATCCGCCATATTTTTCGTTTTCAATACAAGTCCAGCGAATGCGTCTCCAATTTCTCTGATAACTCTCGGGTATTTCCCGATAACCGCTCAAATTGTATTTGGCGGAGCGGTTTGTATCGTCAGAGCAACGTTTGTTCCACTGCACACAAGCCGTGATTTCACGTGCTTCGTTCCGGCTGAACCGAAACCGTCCCATCAGCAGTTTAGTGAATCTTTTGCGTGTCATTGCTTTTCTCCCAGTATTCTGCTATCATTTTCATGGCTTTCTTAGTGTCTCTTTTTCTCTTATAAGCTTCCAAAGCTCCCGGATGTTCATCAAAACAACGCTTTACGCTTTGATATGACTGTACAAGACTGTATTTAAGTCCTTCGGGCGCATTTATGAAAACTCCAGTTTCTATTTCTGTTGGTCTATAGAAGCCTTGTTCGTTTTTTGTGAATCCGAATTTATCGTCTATGATATAGCCTGTCTTTTCTTCAATCCATATACCTCTTAATCCACTCCGGCAAGTTATACAGTATCTGCCTTTTCTGCACGTCATTAGCCCCACCTCATACTAACTCTTTTTCGGTAGCATTCATTCAAAAATTCTTTTAAATGTTCGTAGTCTTTGCTGTCCGAACGTGCCGCATAGGTAAATATTCTGCCCTCAAAGTCAATGTCTTTGATTAAGTCGTAGATTTTCTTGCAGGTCTTATAGGATATTTTGCCCTCGCAGTCGGATTCGAAGAAGAAGTCAAGAATGTCTTTATCTTCGTCTGGAAACTGTTTTAAATTGCAAATGGCGTTGATTTTCGCTGTCCATTCGGATGTATACAATGCGCACATCTTCATGTCGGAATAGACGTTGTACAGGTCTTTGTCGTACACTTCGCATATTCTGTTTCGGAGATGTGCGAAGCCGATATATCCGCAGTCGAAAGAACGGTCAACACCCTTTGCGTATATTGTTACTCCCATACTCTCACCACTCTTGTCATTCTTCATCCTCGCTTTCTCTTCTTTTGCCGTCGTCGCAGAACTGTTCCGGCATAACGCCGTCTCCGCGTCCCAGCATACACCAAAGGCATCCCTCGATGAAGCTGTCCTCGTAGGGGTCTTTGCGGTCAAGCTGCCTGTGATGGATACAGTCCTTGCATCTCACTACCTCTACAACATCTTCGTCTGTGTTCTCGGCATACTCAAACACCATGTTATACATCTCGTCGGCAACGGGATTCTCGCCTATCTCCGGCATTATCTCACGCAGCCTATACAGCAGCTCTTGTAATCTTTCGTATTCAATCATGTTTTACCTTTCCGCATTTCTCGCATACATAACCGTATCCGGCTTTGTGTGTCATTTGCTGTCCGCAACAGCGTGTTTTCATCTTATTTTGCGTTTTACGTTTCAGTTTTCTCGCGAAGCTCATGTTTCTCCTTCCCGTGCCTTTTGAGGTGGCAGTCGATGCACAATGTGATAAGGTTTGTTGGCTCATCTCCGCCGCCTTCTGATACAGGCACTATATGATGTACATTTAGTTTCCCGTCGTCTATTGGAACGAAAATTCCGAACTCGTTTTTGAAAGCATAAAATTCTCCGCAGTCCTGACAAGTGAAATTGTCGCGGTATAGAATCCTTAGTGAGTAAGCGTCACGTCCTCTTTGCCAAACTGTAAGTCTATTAAACTTTTTACTGCATTCGTTTGAGCAGAAACTTGTCCGTCTGCCGCTCAGAGGTTGTCCGCACCATTTACAGTGTTTCGGCTCGACGTACTCCGGCACTTTGTACATTACGTCTCCGTATGCTTTCATAGCTTCATACAACGGAGGAAATGGTCGACGAGTTCCGTTGCGTTCCCAATAGCGTTTATAGGTCATCTCAGATACCTTTCCACTTCGGGCAGTCTGTCTTTTACGCTAATCCAATCAGTCATTCTTCCTCCTTGTACACATACTCGACCGCCGCGAGCAGTCGCTTTACTTCTTCGTAGGATTCGGTGACGGTATAATTTGAGTCCTCCGCTTCAAAATTTATTAGTGTGGCGTATTTTTCGCTCTCTAAATCAAACAGAGGCGTCACATAGGTAATGTGCCTTGTGCTTATGAGCACCGATTCTTTACTGTAAAAGTCGTGCAGTTCGATAAAGTTATTCATTGTTGTTCTCCTTGTTGTTATACCACTCGCAGTATTTTTCGCAGTCTTCTTTACTCTCAAATACCGTGTCATATCTCTGCGTTTCTTTAATGTTCAACTTCTCATAATCGCCTTTTTTTACCAAATAACAGCGTGTATAATCGCTGTAACCTTCGCTGTCGCCTTGTACTTTGTCGTAGTAAAACTGCACTGTTTCAGGCGATTTGTTGGCGTAAATACGAGCAAGCCGCACCTCAGCAGGGTAATATATCACGTTTTTATGGCGGCATTTGCACTGCTCACGGTATTTCGTGCCTTGCGGAGAGTAAAATGTGATATATCCGTTCTCATCGCACTTGTCGCATTTTTCTTTGGGTTCGTCGTATCGCCATGCCGCTTTCCATCCTACCGTACAGCATTCAGCAAGTATTTCCTGCGCTTTCTTGTTGCGGTACTTGCGTTCAATATCCGCTTCGGCTTTTGCCATCTTTGCGATTTCGTCATGATACTTGCGTTCGATTTCGCTCTTGTGTGCTTTGTAGTCTTTCAGCTCGTCGAGTTCCTTTTGGAGTCTTTCTATAAGTTCCTTGATTTCGCGCTTGACATCCGCTCTAAGCGCAGTTTTAAATTCCTCTATCTGTTCATCAAATTCGGGCGTATCGTCCCAAAAATCTACAAAATCTCCAAAATGCTCTTCTTCGTAGTTATTCATGTTCGTCCTCCTGTAATTTTTTGCTTCCTGCCGTCCTGCTCTTGTGCTTCTTCGCGCCGTATTGTTTGAGGTAACGTCGTGCGTCAGGGCAGTTCGCGCAGTTCTTTTGATTTTTGCAGTACCAACATCCATCCTGCGCGTTCCACCACCACCTCGGCATTGACGGACGCGCTTTTCTGTAGTTCTTCATTCCACTATCGGGAGAAACCATTTTGATTTTTCCACTTCCTCCAATGTGTATCTAAAATTTATGACGTTCCCGTAATCGTCTTTGCAATTTCCATTTACAAATTCATATACACGTCCCTTTGTGTACTTAGGGATATACGTTAAATCCATCAAACACACTACTTTTCCGTTGAATAGCTCTTCTTTCTTCTCATCCTCGCCGAAAATCTTCTTCGTAACAGCTTCAACGGCGGCTTTCTCACTATATTCGTCCTTGCTGTAGCGCGTCACGGTTGCTTCTTTCGCTACGTCCTTGCCGTGTATCAACTTTGCCGTGGTGGTGTCGCCCTTTGAGGTGATAATCAGTTTAAATTCGGGTTCTGCGGTTTTTATGAGTTCGATATCTCTTTCTGCTACCCACCAGCCGCAGCCGTATTTGGTTCTCCCTCCACAGTCGTGGTACGATATTGGGCGGTCAAGTTCTATTGCTATATCTATTCTTCCTTTATCCGCGTCTTTGCCAAAGTATTTAATGACGCCCGTCGTGCCACGTGGAACCGTACAACTGTCTACTACCACAATAACTCTATCCCCAACTTTAAACTTTGCCATATTATCTTCCTTTCTGCCGGATTCCGTCCGGCGCGGTATTTTTGCTTTTCCGTTTCGCCGCCAGTCAGTCAATGCGTTTCTATTCCGTTGCAAGTCCTCTCATTGCTCTTCGATTCCGTTTCGGGTCCCGTCGTAGCGATTCGGTGCCATTCCGTAGCGTATCTTCGCTTTTCAGCTCCGCTGCTACTCCTTTCGTCGCGATTCGATTACTTACGTTGCTTTTCCGCTGCCGTTCGCTGCGTCGCTTTTCTTTTCCGTTTCCGCGCTTGTCCGTGCTTCGCTTTTCCGTTGCTAATCGTGTCGTAGCTTATCTGTTCCGTTGCGCTTCTGCGCACTGGACTTCATCAATAGCTTTAATTACATTCGCTATTTCGGAAAGCATTGAATACTTTGCTTTGAACGCGATAAGTTCTCTTAAAGCGGATTCAAGAAGTTTCTTTGTTTTGTCCTCACTTTTTATAATCACATTCAGACTTTCGTATTTGCGTTCTTCGTCGGTTGTAACGGAATAGAACGCTCTGACGGGCGGTTTCTCTTCGCTTTCTCTCACAATACATATGTTGCGGATGATATAGCCTGCTTGTGTTTCGCGGTATTTTTCGGCGGCTTTTGTGTCGTTCCACTCAAATTCATTGTGCAGAGGTGCTGATTCATCTCTGTTTGCTTCAACTAAATTCTTTGGAGTAATCCCTACAGTCTTCTCCAAATTTTCTAACATTTCTCCTGCTTTTTGTGCGTCCGCTTTAATCTGCGCCGCTTCTTTCCATTCGTAAACCATTGTTTTACTCCTTTGTTAACTGTTAATAATTTTGGTATATCCATACCTGCCGTA
>OJNI01000129.1_pt1 | contig 51728 bp, 52 predicted proteins | sample 1597441 | NCBI WGS metagenome assembly OJNI01 (sample SAMEA2452131, study PRJEB22498) | human gut metagenome | reverse complement strand
TAGAAAGCGTATGGCTTCCTCGTTTGGACGAGGGTTCGACTCCCTCCAGCTCCACGAATGGATTTGAAAACCGCTGATTTTCAGCGGTTTTTCTTTTGAAAAAATCAGATACTCCCCCTTTTACTCCCCCTGTCTTTTATATTCATTTAACCTGTTCCTGTTAAATACCATAAAAAATGAACTTATTTCTTGATTAGATTGGGACTTGATACTTTTATTACTATGTGTAGATTACTTGTTTCATAAACGAGAAAAGAGGAACCATACGTAATCCATTGTATAGTTCCTCCTAAATACTATGTAAAAAGTTTATATTATAGTTTTTCAATCTCTTCTTTAGACAATCCTGTAGCTCCAATAATTAATTCCATTGCGGTTCCTGATGACTTTAGATAACGGGCGACTTCGATAGCTTTCTTTCTTTCTCCTTCTTCAAGACCTTCCGCCCTTCCTTCTTCACGTTCAGTATTGATATTATCACGAAGGATTACAATGTTATCCAAGTGACGGTAGTAAGCGGCAAGTTCATCTTTAGTCATACTATCCAACTTTAATCTTTCACGGGCCTCCTCAAGACCGGGAGCTGTGGCAGTGGAAGGTATCTCCCCAGTGTTAAGATAGTAGATCCATTCTTCCAGGGGACTTTTTGCTACCTGATTAAAACCGTTCACTTTCAGGATATAATATTCAGGATATAGCTGACTTACCGTATCCACCTTGAATGTCTGTTTCTGGAACGGGGTGAGTTCAAGAAGATCATTAGTGTGGATACCCCTGAATTCCGTCTTTCCATGATAAACGAAGTCTCTGCCATGTCCTAGGGAGAAGTAGACTATATTGACGCTGTATACTTTACGAACCTTGTCATAGCTTTCCCCTCTGTTGATATATTCAGTGACCAGCTTGGAAGTACCGAACAACATACGCTGGAAGTAGGCATATTCATTATTGTTCTGCACCTCTATCAATACCAGCTCACCCTTGGAGTTCTCGGCAAGCATATCCACACGGTTATACTTGTCATACTCATCCTCCTGATTGCTCTCGCTTTCAAGAAGTCTTTGGATAATGATCTTCTCACCCAGTAACGTGGTGAGCAGGCCTTCAAGGACACTGAAGTTTGCCTTGTTCCTGAGCAGACGTTTCATCGCCCAGTCAAAACGGATTATCTGGTTTTTATTATTGCTGTTCATAATGGTCTGATATATTGGTTACTACAAAGATAGGTAAAAAACTCAAGACCTCCAAAATAATATGGGTTATAGTGAAAAGTGGCTATTCTCAACGAACCGCCACTTTGTAATGAATCAATTTGTTTTATCATTCATGAGGGAAATCTATTTCAGAACAATTTTTTGATGTATCCTGTTCAATGACCCTGTGTCCAGTTCGTCTATGCTTATTATATATAAGGTGTCGGTCACATATATTCCGTTCTCTCCAAGAAATATGTATGCGGCATCGAAAAACCAGCCCTCACCTCTTACCCTCATGTCTATTCTGATATCGTTCTGTATCTCACAGATTTTTCTTATAGCCTCAATCAGTTCGGTTCTCTCCATATAATGCTCCTTTATCCGTATACAACAGGGCATCCGGATTTTTGTTTGCGGACTTTTCATTTATATATCAAAAGTATGGCCGTTCATTTTTCCCTCCTGAAACCTTCCAAACCCTTATATATGAGAAAATAGCTTGGAGCATTATTCAGCACCATTAAGATAAGGTGCGTCAGCTTCGAGCGTTATAAAAAGTAATTTTCCGGGTTAAATCTAATTCAGATGATGGTTAGAACTTTAATTCGAGGGATAGCAACGGTACGAGTAGTTTTCACAGCTTTAGTCTTGATTACCCAAAGTATGCAGTCTATCGGAAAGTCAAGTCAGATCGAGGAGGTTTGATGACGGCTTTTCTTTTTTTTCTTCCCCTTTCTTGAATCCTTCAAAGCCTTATATGTGAGAATAATATATAAGAGAATAGAAACGTAATAATAAACAATTGAAAATTAGAGAAATGGGAAATTTGGTAAAAGCATTGAAGATCGCCGCAAATGTAGCGGAGATCATCGTGGCAGGCTCCGTATTGATCGAGCTTGCCGAGAAGTATGGTGGCAGATTGGGAAAGAAAAAATCCGCCACGGGTAAAGTCGAAGCTGTGGATGCGGCGGTGACTGAGAACTAACATAATGTCTTGAACAGTGGATTATGATAAGGGTCAGGACGTAATAATAACAATCCTTGAGGTTACTACATCAATACTCAAGGGAATCAAGAAGCTAAGAAGTTTATTTATAAAAGCAAAGAAATAAACCTCTTGGCTTTTTTTCGTTTATCGGATTTTATTAACAACTAAAAAATAACAAAGAGTATGGAAACAATGACTAATGAACTTACTGTCATTCCAAGAACAATCGGAATGATGACAAGAATGATGGATGTGATTAATACCGAGAATATTGAAGATGCTGTAATCGTATCTGAAGAAGAGCAGGAAGAACATCCCAATTTCATAGAATCGAATACTTCAGGCATTACACTTGAAGAACTTGAGAGAAACTGCATTGTACCCAGTTTCGGAGATAACCAGCTTACAATCAGCCACCAGACATTCATACACCGGATCGAGGAGGCTGCAAGGAGTTATTTTACGGGTGAGAGCTTTGGAAACACGGAAATCAGGGTATCACATAGAATCCTGGGCAGGGTTCCGGGAGCATTAACCAAAAAGAAAGAGGAACTTAAACCTGAGGACGAGACTATCTATTATCAACGTATGGCTTTCTGTTTTCATATCAGGTCTATGAGCAGAATGATGAACGGAGAAGAAGTACATTTATGTATCGGAGGTGTAAGAAGTCTGAACGAGGAAAACCTATACGCCCGAAAATCACCCGAGAAATTCAAGATATTCATAGGATGGAGAGTGAAGGTTTGTTCAAATCTAATGCTGACCAATGATGGTCTGACCGGAAGATTGGAAGTAATGAGTGATGCAGATATATACAGTTCAGCACTACGGTTATTTCAAGACTTTAATCCCGAACAAAATCTCATGCTACTTGAAAATCTGGGAAGAACGAATATTTCACAGGAACAGTTTTGTCAGATAATTGGTAGGCTCAGATTATATCAAGCTTTACCCGCTTCACAACTTAAAGAATTGCCCAAGGTGATTTTAGGTGATTCCAATGTCAATGCGGCTACGAAAGGCTATATAGAAAACCCTAATTTCGGGTTACGTGGCAGGGATAATATTACTTGTTGGGATCTGATGCAGCTACTCAATGACGCTGCCAAACAATCCTATATTGATAAGTTCCTGGAGAGAAATCAGAACTGCACTGATTTTGCGGTTGGTATCCAAAAAGCTTTAAACGGTGAAGATACTGAGAATTACGGATGGTTTTTGAGTTAGACCTGAAAAATAAATTGACTCACAAGGGAGAAAGATCTAAATATGACAAACATGATCTTTCTCCCTTTTTTGTTGAACCCTTTAACGGATACTTGATATGGAAATGAATGATATTATGACATGCATAGACAGATTGCCGCAAGGCTGTTCTGATAAAAGATATGCTGGGATCCCTGAAGGAATTACCGGATGAATGTCAGTCACGTATAAGAAAGACGTTTACCCCAAATCATTACAACAGGAATAATGTATAATCAATAATGAATATCAGCGATGAAATATGATTTTATAAAAGTTGGTGCCACTGTTTGCTGGCATGATCCCGAAGGTATATCAGAGGGTGAATACAAAGTGGCTTCGGTCCCGGATAATTTGGAGGATGACAGTGTGGTCCTTATAACTTCCGATTTTTCCGAGGCTGAGGTTTTCCCTACAGAATTATCTCCGGTTTAATATTATAGGTTATGGAAAGACATGAATTGGAAAACAGCAGGGAATTCAAGGCTGCAAAAGAACTTGAACATGCCCTGAACGATTATGGGTGGAATGAGAAAAGGTTCGCTTCAGCGGTGACTACATTCCACAGGACCCTGCAACAGACCTTATTCAGAAGTATGGTTGAAGTGATTAAAACAATGGGAAGTGAAGGTTACGGATATGACCTGAGGAACAAAGCTTCGCATGAGATATGTAAGAAGATAGTGGAATCGGGAGTTCTGGAGGACGAGACGATACCATTCATCTGAAACGGTTGAAACATACCAAGATAATATTCCGGGGAGGGATATTTCCGATAAAAAGGAAGTATCCCTCCTTTTTTATTTACCGACAATTTAAAATTCAGAAGATTATGTTATACTATGATTTTTATGGTTACGAAAGATTCAAGGCCTGTTTCGGACTTGAAAAAAGAGATAACGGTACAGTGGTAAGAAAGAACAGGATACTGCTGAACCATCTGAAGAATCCTGCACTGCTCCGGTATTGCAGGGAACATAACGATTATACCCTGCTGCGTATATATGATATGGCTGACCTGGAGAAAAAAGTGGTTGAAGCCATTGTCAGATCAGGAAAGGATGATGAAAAACTGCCTTATAAAGTAGAACTGATAGGCAAGGTTTATTATTCCTCCCGATATCAGACTGACGAAACCAAAGGTATATGTGAGGATCTGGACAAGAATTCAATCCGCTATATAAATGTCGGGCGTAACCGGATCTTCAAGATGAGGGCTGGAAAGTTCATGAGAGAGCTTATTCTTGAAACAGAGATCGGAAAGCTACTCTCACCCAGTGTAGTAAACTGGATTGCAGGAGATGTTTTCACTCAGCAATGGTGTACTTATACACATGGGAAATCACCTGATATGGAACTACATATAAACAATGAGTTCTGGAAGATATATGATAGTGATTATTGCAAAGGTAATTTCGGTTCATGTATGGTGGACGAAGACCGGACCTCATTCTATCGTGATTCGGTAAAAGCCAAGGCGGCTTACATAACAGACAAAACAGGATTGGTTGTAGCAAGATCCGTTCTATTTACTGACGTTACGGATCAGGATGGCAAGAAATGGAGGTTGCTTGAAAGGCAATACTCTTCAGGAGGTGATGATGTATTGAAACGGTTACTGATTGACAAACTCATTCAAGGTGATCACATAGACGGTTATAAAATCGTGGGTGCATCCTGCCATGAAGCTAACGCATTTGTAGATATTCATGGGAACTCATTATCCGACAGGAAGTTTGAGATTGACTGTGATCTGGAACTGGAAGACACGCTTTCTTATCAGGATTCTTTCAAATGGTATAGTTATAACCTGAATAAAGCCTATAACTACGAAAACTCACACTTTTCATATAACCTTGACACCACAGACTTGAACTTATATGGTGATACTGACGATGATCGGGAATGGGATGATTACCACCAATACTATTGTGATGATACAAGACTCTGCTATCGGAACGGAAGGGAGATCCGGGTAGACGTTGAAAACCTGGATGATTTTATATGGATAGAATCAACACAGGAATACCACCATGAAAACGATTGTGTCTGCTGTGATGAATGTGGAACATATATCCTGTTGGATGATGCCATGTGTTCGGAAGTGACGGAGGAATATTATTGCTGTAAGGACTGTATGGAGAAAGCGGAAAATGAGTTCAAGCGGGAGAACTGGCATTACTCCGAATATGATGATGAATGGTATGAGGATTACACCGACATAACCCGGATCAATATCTGGAATGAACCGGAAGGTATCTATGAGAATAAAAGCATCGGTACAGATACATTATGCCGGTTATTGAGAAATGAGGAAGCATGGGAGTTTGACAATGAGGTGTTCGACAGGATAAATCCAAGTACCAACCTTCCATACGGCTATAAACTTAAAAAAGAGATAAATCATGAATATACAATTATTGAAGCGGCTGTATAGTATCTACAGTCCCAGTGGAAAGGAACAGAAGATGGTGAAGTTCCTCTGTTCCTATATAAAACAACTGTCCGGAAATATGTCCGTGTCAAAGGATAAGTTCGGGAACCTGTATGTGGTAAAGGGAGAATCGGAAAGTTATCCCTGCCTGGTGAGCCATATCGACCAGGTTTCACACTGCAAGCATTCGAAAGATTTTAAGGCGGTGGAGACAAGGGAAGTCATATTCGGTTATTCCTCAAAGAACAGGAGGTTTGAGAATCTGGGAGCCGATGACAAGAATGGGGTATTCATCTGTCTTGAATGCCTGAAGAAATATGATTCTATGAAAGTAGTCTTTTTCAGAGAGGAAGAAACAGGCTGCAAGGGAAGTTCTGAGGCGGTGATGTCTTTCTTCGATGATGTGAGATTTGTTATCCAGCCTGACCGTAAAGGCAATTCAGACCTTATTACAAACATAGGTTATTCCGAGTTGTGTTCCGAAGGGTTCATTGAAGCGATAGAACCTGAAAAATGGGGTTACATGGAGGAGAACGGATTGATGACTGATATTCTGACCTTGAAAGAAAAAGGGCTTGAAGTTTCCTGTATCAACGTCTCATGTGGTTACTACAATGCTCACACTGATGAAGAAATCACAGTGAAGAAAGACCTGATGAAGTGTCTGAGATTTATAGAACATATCATAGAGGACTGTACCGACACTTATCCCCATACACAAAGTGATTCATATTTCAGTCCCTATGAGTTTGAGGATGAGGTTTATGATATGCTGAACCATGACCCGACTTTAACTCCCGAAGATCTTTATGACATGTATTCCACCAATTTCCCACATTTCGGATTGGAGGATTACAGAAAGATATATGAAGATTATCGGATGTTCTGGGTTGAGGATGAAGAAGATATGGATGAAAAAACTTTGGATTATGGAAAGAGATAAGAACTACGATTTGGAGCTGGCCAGGTATATCTGGTCAATCCTGAAATCCAATCTCCCGATTCTAATGTCTTGGGGAGTTGAGATTGAAACAGTGAAAGTGATAAAGTGTGGTCTTGAATTCAAGGTCAACGGATTCAAACATACCGGAAAAGTTCAGATTGTACTGAATGAAGGTGCGGACCTGTTTGAAGTCTGTCTGATTGGTGAGGATGGAGAAATCAGGGACAAGAGGGAAGACATCTACCTTGACATGCTCGTTTCCGAGGTGGATGAACTTGTAGAGAAAACCGACGATTATGAAAAGAGGATTGCTGAAACATATAATATTATAAAGTATTAGCGGTTCTCTGAGAAATCGGGAAATGTGATAACTGGCTTTCTGTGAGGGAGTAGATTTTATAGGAATTCGAAATCTCATGGAAAGCCTTTTTTATGAACCTGCTTAAAGGTTATTGAACGGACATTCAGTAACCGAAAAGAGCGTTAAACAAGTGTTAATTATGAAACAGAAAAATTATGTAGCCTACCTACGGCAGTCCACGGTGAAACAGGAAATCTCAGGACTTGGCGTGGAGGCACAGAGAGAAATAATACGTAATTACCTGAAGGATAGAAAAACGATTGCTGAATATATTGAAACGGAAAGTGGCCGTAAATCAGACAGACCTAAACTTACAGAAGCTTTGGAACTATGTAGAAAAACAAATTCTGTCCTGATTGTAGCAAAATTGGATAGATTAAGTAGAAATGTCGCTTTCACCAGTAAATTGTTGGAGAGTGATGTTGAGATAGTATTCTGTGATTTTCCGGAGGCTAACAAACTCGTACTTCATATCATCAGCAGTATAGCGGAATATGAGGCCGGATTAATCAGCCAGAGAACGAAACAATCCCTGAAAGCCAAGAAAGTAAGGGGATATAGACTGGGTAAATCTGAAAACCTGTTGAATAAACTGGATCAAGCGGTAAAGAATAGTAACAGGACCAATCATCAGAAAGCTCTTGACAATCCCAATAACAAGAGAGCCATAGCATTGTTGAAAAACCTGGTAAAAGAAGACAGAAGTTTGTCTGAAATGGCCAGAATCCTGAACAGTGAAGGGTTTGTTACAGCTATGGGGAAAGAGTTCAGGGCTTCGCAGGTGAGTATATTATTGAAAAGGTATAACTTAAAAAAGGATTGAAAATCATGGAGTACAACTATCTTATTCTCCTGGATTACAGTATCGGAGAGATCATAAGGATCAAACTGACGGAGGAGCAGAAACGTGACTCGGAGAAGTATGATGATTTTGAGGAGTATCTGATGACCCTGGAGGATGGTTACGGATTCAGGCTTCTTGATTGTAGCTGGATGGCGGTTGAACGTTTGCAGGAGACAGTCTATGGATTCTGACACAGTGAATAAGAGGAACTTAATTAAACAGGTTTCTCTTATTTTTTTATTCTCCTTTTACAATCAAAAATTTCTGAGGTCCTATATATAGGCATAATAGAAAAAGAAAAAAGGTTACTATTACTCTCTCTAGGAAAATCAGGATACTATAGGTTAAAAGGGGTTAGTCGGAGACAAGGGTATGAAACGTAGTTGAATGTAATGCATAACTGAAAGACAAAGTGGAATAAAAAAGTGTGCAAATCATGTACAAAAGCTTAAATAATAAGCATTTATGTAGATAAATTATTCCATCCTCCGGTTATGTTGCATATACTACGTCTCACCTCTGTCTCTGACCTACCCCCGATTAAATTACTATGACGGTTGATAAAATATTTCCATGAACGGGAAAGGCAGATGATGGTGTTTATTTATCATTATATTCTTAACTGGATGAATAGTCTCGGCATGGTTTTATACATTTTCTGCCGGCAATCATCTCATCCGGGACTGTGAATGGTGGGATAAAAGAAAAACGATTAGAGTTTTTTTATTCCGGTCTTTATAGTGTTGTCTGAATTTGGGTTGTGAGATTAAGGAAATTTTGTTGATTGATAATAGTTGTCAGGGGTGGTTCGTATCTTTCTTATCCTTAAAAGTCAAAGAGATTATAATTTGGATGATTGGTTCTGTGATTAGATTACTTTTCTTTCCCTGCCTCAAAGGGGAAAAAGAGGGAAAATGGGGTGGAAAAGCCTATTTTTCATAACTTTTTTCAATTTCATCCATCCCAAAATCAGTAAAAAAATAGGTTTTAGAGGTTCCGCTTTCCCCTTTTCCCCCTTCTCTCTTGAGGACGGGAGGAAGAAAGTAATATTAAATAAAAATCTAACTTTTCATCTATTCCGATATAGTTGGATATTAGTGATAATGTTTTCTTCTTTCTTTAATTATAGAATATAAAATCAGTGTTTAAGGATGAAGTAGTATAAATATCCTCTTCTACAATCAGATTTTTTTATTTGATATGTTTTATCGGATTGGTGAAATATAATCAAATTTTCCCTTATATGAAAAAGCAGGAGTATAAAAAGTTAATAATAAATATTTTAAGAAATATCTAAAGGGTGTCATTCGAGTTCTTTTCCTTATTTTTGTAGAAATGAATTAATTGACAGTATATGAATAATTTATTTGATTCTATTGAGAGGAGATATTTAGAAGCCGCAAGACACAACGAAAATGTTTATGATTATTATAATACCAGTGCAAGAACCGATATAACAATAATCAGAAATACTTTGGAAGGATGGTTTTTAAACTACCCTGAACATGAGAAGAAAGAATTGAAAAGTAGATTCAAAAAAGACTTTGATTCTGCATTTTATGAATTGTTTTTATATGAATTGTTTAGTAAATTAGGCTATGAAATAACCATTCATCCGGATTTGCCCTCTTCTCCCAAAAGACCTGATTTTTTAATATGTAGAGACGGTTTGGAAATATATGTTGAAGCCAAGGTGGTGACAAACAAAACAGATGAACAAGAAGCATTTGAACGAAAAAGGAATGAGTTTTATGATAATCTGAATAAGTTAGATTCAGGAGATTTTTTATTATATGTTGAACGTTTTGACATTCTTACTAAAAAACAGCCGGGTACAAAAGGTATAATAGCATATATTGAACAGGAACTGAACAAAATAAATCCTGATATGGTGAGTAAAGACATTAAGGAGAACGGGATTGGAAAATTGCCAGTCATAGAATATAACAATGGAGACATTCACGTTGTTGTAAAGCCTATACCTGTTACTCCATCTGCAAGAAAGGTAAAGAAACGCCCTATTGGTATATATCCGGTAGAGACATTTCTGGGAGGAGGTGAGGAAGCTCTCAGGAATTCCATTGGGAAAAAGGCTAAAAAATATGGTAAATTGGATAAACCATTTATTATATGTCTGAATTCGTTGGATGTTAGAATGTCAGGGAAAACAGATGTTGATAATGCTATCTGGGGATCACCGGCATTATCATATCCTATAGATTCTGAAATCCTAGAGGATAAATGGAAACGCCAAGCGGATGGAGTGTTTTTTAATAAGAGAGGTGTCCGTCTTAAGAATCTTACAGGCATTTTCGTATCTGAAATATGTCCGCATAATATACCGGTCGCTAATTACTGGTTATATGAACATCCCTTTTCTGAAAACAAAATGGATTTCAACAAGATAGGGTTGAAGTTTAATTATATGCATGAAGATCATATTGTAGATAACACAGGTGATGATATAGGGGATATACTGCATATATCTAAGGATTGGTTGGTGTGAAGGAAGAACAAAAAGTGTGGCTCAGGAAGTAAGTTTAAAATACTTCTGTTTTCTTTTTTGTTAATCAACATTTAGGGGTAAGTCGGAGACGGGAGTATGGAACGTAAGTGGAATGTATGACATAGCTGAAAGACAAAGTGTTATAAAAAAGTGTGCAAATGAGGTACAAATGCTTAAAGAATAAGTGTTTTTGTAGTCTTTTTATAACATCCCTTCGGGTTATGTACCATACTCCGTATCACTTCTGTCTCTGACCAATCCCGGTTAAATGGAGTGAAAGGATTACTGTAGACGAACCGGATGAAAGCTCAAAATAAGATCAGAGAGAAAACAGCTGGCTTTATCCGATTATACAGATAAAATACTATCGGATACATGTTTTTTATTTAATAATATTAGTAAGTATCATATATAATGTATAGTTTTGTATATGACAAAATAAGTAATCATGTTTTATGCTGTATCTTGATATATACCTGATTGTTTGTTTTTATATCATGTAGATTATTTGATATGTTGGTACATTATAGTGTAATATACATTAGTGCTTATGTTAGAAACGGGTTGAATGGCGATTCAACTAATATTATTGAAGCAAAATCCAAATGGCGTTGTTCGTGAGAATGGTGCCATTTATATGTTTATCTATTATAATATTGTTGATATGTTTAATTATGCCGATACATTATGCCTTGTGGAAAATCATAATGTATGACCTTGTTTTAATGATTTGAAAAAATATTTTAAGCAAGGTCTGACAAGTGTTTTTATAGCATTACAGATGCTGTATTTTTGGAAATAGTATGTTTGATTACACAAGTACATTATGGTCTGAGAAGATAGTGATGTACATTTTAAATGAATGTTCATTGCTATACCTCATATATTATTGGAAGGTTTATAATTAATCTTAATTTGTAAGTACATTGTGGTTTGTGAAAATAGCAGTATGTTCTTTGTTTTTTCAATGGAAGCTGGTACTTGCTGCCATACTTCCTGTTGTTTCATTAGAATCAGATTTAAAGTTATATGCACTATTGTTTGTGATAAATGGTAGTGCATTTTTATGACTGATGAAATAAGATGATTGTCGGTCGGAGTAGTTGTTTGGATGATAATGCTCTGTTTATTATTGACCATGGACGAAAATGAATAGATATAATTCTGATATTCAATTAAAACCTCTTACTGTCCAAAAAATCCGAGGTCTTATATATAGGTATAGTAGAAAAAGGTAACTCTACTTGTTCTCTTTGGGATCAGGGTATTATCGGTTTTAGGGGTAAGTCGGAGACAAGGGTATGGAATGAAGTGGAATGTAGTACATAACTGAAAGACAGAGTGGAATAAAAAAGTGTGCAAATCATGTACAAAAGCTTAAAGAATAAGCATTTATGTGATTAAAATATTCCATCCTTACGGTTATGTACCATACTCATACTTCATCTGTACTTCCGTCTTCGACTTAACCCGAATCAAATTTGTTATAAAGAGTAAGAGAATGTGGAAGAGTTGCGATACTGTTCATTTACCAGTCATCACATTAATATTCCAGCCGTTGATTTATATTTGTTGATGTTCAAGTCTTTTTTGTTGGTTGTAGCAGCCAGGAATTGGTTTGTAGCTTTCTTCTTCCCAGTTATAGTCCGGATAGATTTGATATTTTATTGTTCTGTTATCTTCTCTTTCCCCCACCTCAAGAAAAAGAAGAGCGGTAATGTCAGGGAAATGGGTCGGAAATAATGTTTTTATATAACTTTTCAATTTTAGTAGAAAGAAATTAATCAAAGCCCGTTCCGCTTCCGCTCCTTTTTCTCTTGAGGATGGGAAGAGAGAAGGAAACAATCAAATATCCATATCTATTGCTGAAATCTGAAACGAAAAGTTGAAATATATTCAGTAATTTGTTGTTTATGTTACATGTTTTCATATATTTGCATTCATTGGATAATAAACACAGATAGCCTATGAAACCCGATTTTTCTGATTATATCATTGCTGTATTGCTTGAACTGGATGACGGACTGCCACATTCAATGGACCAGTGTGTTGATGGGGTCTATGACAAATGTGATATTGAGTATGAGATTCCACTGATAGGACATTATCTGAAAAAGGAAGATGTCTATTACACTTCCGTCAAGACTGCAATTGTCATGCTTGAAGCTAATGGTATCCTTACGATTGATAATGACCATAATGCAATGCTCACCAGAAAAGGTAAAAGATATATTGAAATAAACGAACGGGAGCTTGTGGATAGATGGAAAGAATTGTATGAAAGGAAAAAAATGAAGGACAGGTGGAAAAATGAGGATTCTTTTGATTAGTTTGTTTGATATCCATGTTCTGGGGCTGAAATGCAATGAATGATATTATTTCTGATGGATTGGAGAAAGAGTTAGGCTATATTATAATTTCAGTATTTATAATGTTAATAATCTCTGTCCCCTCCCCCAAAAAAATCAGGAATACGATATATAAGAAAAAATGTTATTCTGCTTGTCTTTTTGGGGAATCAGGGTATTATTGGTTTACGGTGAGAGTTTGAAGTGGTTTAGGAGTTGTTTTTACCCCAATGAGCCACTTCTTTTCTATCGCTTCTTTTATGCCAGTTTAAATTCCTTACCATCAGATTCCAGTTTTCCCTCACGTGCCAGCCATCCTAATCCGAGATATAATGATTGTCCGGAAAGCTTAGTCAGACTCAACAACTCTTTTTCTGTCAATGCTTCCTCTGATCCGTTAAGTGTGTTCCAGATCTTACCCGCACTGGTTCCTACAATATCAGGAGTAATGATTTCTACAGGTGATTTTGTGGCTGTCTTCTTTGTTGTAGTCTTTTTAGCTGTTGCTGTTTTCTTAGCTGTTGTTTTCTTAGTTGTTGCCATTGTAATATGTTTTGGTTTTGTTTTTTCATGACAAAGATATAACAGTTCCCATGAAAAAGCAATTATATGTTTGGCTTTATTGATCGGGAAATGGTGGTGATCAAATCTGCCTCTGGTTTTGACATCTTATATATATAAATAAGTATGGTGAAAGAGAAAGGGTTGGGAAAGTTATTGATGATTAAAGGGTATGGAAAATAATGGGATCTGACCTCTTAGTTGTTTAAGTATTACGTCAGCATCATATAATCCTTTCTGTAAAAAGCACTGAAAGCCTTATTAATGAAGAAACAATACTCATAAGAAGAGTGTCTGATATTCATGGTTATAAATCTGATTTGAGGACACTTTTCTTTTATTCTTTCTCCTTTCCAAATCGCTAAAACGCTATTCTCGCCAGCTCAAATCCTTACTCCTGAAATATAAATCGCATTTAATGTTTATCGATTTTATAAGTAGGATATTAGGAGCTGAAAAAGTTTCTGTTTCTAATCGCTTGGAAAATGATGCTGAGCCAAGTGTTATCGTGAAAAAAGACAGCAACAAGACATCCCCCAAACCTATCCCTGAGAAATACAGAAAAGACGTAGCATTACTCCAGAGCAAATATGGGGATGCTTTTAAAACCGGATTCTGCATTACTATTACACTTCAAGAGGCTTTATCAATCATGCCCAGAGAAAGAAGAAGAATTGATTCATACAGAGGATTGCAATCCTATTTGATTAAAGAATGGGATATAACATTAACAATCACATCACGAAAAACTAAATCTAAAACATTATGAAGAACCACGTATTTATAGCAGGCGGAGCTGTATGTAATATCAACCAATCCAAAGAAGAAATCGAAGAGACCGTCAATATCGAACTTGAAGAGACAACAAGCGGCCTGGTGAAATTTGAGTATCAGAAAATTGCGGACAATGAAATTGTACTCATTTATCACCGGACCCTCAGTTATAACCTGGACTTGAAGGAAATTGCAGACTGCGACATGGCTATGGCATCCGGCGTGAACATTACAAACTTCTATCTTAAACCCTTAGGCGATCCGGTCATTTATCCTTTAAACCTGAGAGGAAGCCGGTTCTATTCCCCTGTACTTGCATTTATTAGATTCTATAAGAATTTGATGATTATGATGGAAGAAAGAGTGGAGGATATAACGATAGGGCTGAGTGAGGATAAATTAATAATGAAGATAACCTATTAAGCCAATGAATGTCTTAGTAGCATGTGAGGAAAGTCAAGCTGTTTGTCTGGCTTTCAGAAAACTGGGCCATAACGCTTATAGTTGTGACCTTCAGGAGTGTAGCGGTAGTCATCCAGAATATCATTTCAAGGGAGATATGTTTGATGTAATAGCCAATCGTGGTGGAACCTTGGAGAATGGAACCAAACACTTCCTTGACGGTAACTGGGATCTGGTCATAGCCCATCCACCCTGCACTTTTCTTGCAGTCTCTGGTGCAAGGTGGTATTATCACCCTGACGATAAGAACCTTCCTATAGAACAGAGAAGACCACATCCAAAGTTTCCAGATAGAGCCAAAGACCGTGAAGAGGCAGTTCAGTTCTTCATGGATGTTTCAAAGATAGGAGTGAATAAACTGGCTATAGAAAATCCGGTTGGTATCATGAGCAGCCGATGGAGAAAACCCGACCAGATCATAGAACCTTGGCAGTTTGGTCATGAAGCGAGCAAGAAGACCTGTCTATGGTTGAAAAACTTACCTCTCTTAGTACCTACAAATATAGTCGGGAAAGGTGAGGTCTATGTTTCAAAGAGTGGAAATAAATCCCCTAAGTGGTTCACTGACATATTCTTCTCGGGTGTATCGCCTGAAGAAAGAAGAAAACTCAGAAGCAAGACCTTTCCCGGGATAGCAGATGCGATGGCTCTACAATGGGGAGGCAGGATTATAGCAGCGTAGAGAATATTTTGATGATATAATTGTGGGATACCTAGGGAAAACGCCACAACTTCTATTGTTCTCAAAAAATCAAGGATCGGCAAGGAAACCTGATGCTGGTCGGATCAGGGGAATGTCGATGGATGCTGATTATGAGATGGTGGTGAAACTGGTATATTAGTAAGAATCATATTTTCACAGAGAAGTATTGTATGTAATGTATGGTGCTTCTCTTTTTTGTGGGTGAGGGATTTCAGAGATTCATCGGATTGTGTTATCTTTGCAATATAGTACGATTTTTTCTATATTTACCAATCCGTCAGGCTATGAAGTGTGATGGAAGTTTTGTTATTGTTATTAATTTATCCATCAGTCTGTTTTATTCACAGGCTGGTGGATTTTTTGTTCTGAATTCCCCAAGATCCAAGTACCTAGAGGCGTACAAAAGCAAATCCCCAACTTTCACAAGCTAGGGATTTTAAGTTTAAAGTTTTTCTATTATATAAGATATTCTCTTGTTAGAGAAATCAATTCTATTAGTTATTAACTTTGATAGGTAATGTCACTATAGTCTTAATATTGTTACCATCAATGATTGTAATGGTCAATGTTGTAGTATATGTACCTGCTGCAAGACCATTTACGTTAAGCTTACCATTTATAAATGTAGCTGTAGCCTTATTACCTGCTTTAGCATCGAAACTATAATTAGCAGCATAATCATAGTTAGACAAATCAACACCATTAACATTAGCATTCAAAGCATAATCTTTAGACTTAACATTGATAGCCAAGCCTTTTGCTTTAACATTGCCAGCAGCAGGAGTATAAGCATCAAATAAACCATTATCACCCGTTACTGTCGCTTCGATAGCTGCATTATCCTTATAAAGTTTCAAGGCAGCACCATTCAGCGGAGCAATGAAGTGTACTGTGTACTTACCAGACTTAATAACCAGTTTGCCACCGATAGTCAATGAAGTTTCAGCCTCTACATCTTTGGCAACTCCATTGGTTACTGCAACAGCAGGAACAATGGTAATATTACCGTTGTTTTGAGCATTCCAAGTTGCAGGAACTTTATTATTAATCTTGGTAAACTCAACATTCATCTTAGAAGTCAGATTTACATCATATTTGTATGCTGTAGTGAAATCAGCCATCTTGTTGTTGTTTAAGTACATGCTTACTACATTGTCATTCCAAGCTGCTGACTTCTCGAAAATTTCAGTAAATGCAGGCAATGTGATGGATACAGGCATTTCAACCTTCTTGATTTCATTACCATCTTTTGTATCTTTGATAGTCAAGACCAAAGTATATTTACCTGCCTTGGCTCCTGATTGAATATTAGTAGTAGGTATAGTGATATATTTCAAATCACGTACATCATCGTTTACTGCATTGTAAGAATCCTTAATATCAACCCCATTATCTTTTAAAGTTTTACCATAAGAAGGAGTAATTGCAGCAATAAATTCCGTAGTCTTATTATCCTTAACGGCAATTGATAACTGATTCATATTTTTAACCTTTTCAGCATCGATATCAGACATAGAAGCCAATACATCTCCTAACTTGATCACAATATTCTTTCGATCACTAGGCATTACTTTATAAACAGTTTCTGCTATAACATCGCCTGAAGAAATTTCAGAAGTACCGAAATGCAAAGTTTGTAACTGTGATGTTGCTTTACCTGTTATATCAATAACATGAATAGTTACTTGCAAGCCATTAGTATTTGCAGCAGTAGCCGGAACTTTTACTGTCATTCCATTAACTGTAACACCTAATGTCTTAGCCAAAGCAATGTTAGTACCTTCAAATGACAGATAAGAATCGTATACCATTGCATCCTTATATGTCAAAGTATTTTCTCCAACTTTCAACTTATTAGTAGAACTAATATTCTTATCACCTAAATATAAGTTTCTAATGTTAGCAGTAATAGCGGAATTGAGATCTGATTCCTCATTAGTTTGGGTATCAATAACAAATACATAATCTGTCATGATATTAGAATTTACTGCTAGAGCATACTTTAAATTTTTATTATCACTAGTGAACGCACTACCTATATTGTCACCAGATACGGCACTGTTAGGAGTTATAGACAATACCCAATCACCCGTTTTTATTGCTCTGCCTCCTGTATGTTCAGCATTGTCTTGTGTATTTGCTGTTGCAGTAACAGTAACAGGAGCAACAGAACCGTCAGTTGCGACCAAAGACAAGGTTTGTTCACCTAAAAGATAAGTGGCTGGCAAAACTTTTACTTTCTGAGTTGAAATTTGTCCAACCAACAATTGATCTTTAGCGATATTTCCTTTTGGACCTTTCCAGTCAATAGCTTTGCTTACTACACCCCATTTAATACCACCGTTATCATTTGATATGGAGGGCGAAGCATAGTTAGTAAAATATGCTAAAGAACTAGCTTCTACTTCTACACTGGTCAATGATGAAGCAGCAGTAGGTAATTTAATAACCTTTTCGCCATCTGTACTATATACTGTCAATGTATAACCTGTTAATTCAGAGCCAGTAACAGTAATACCAGATACTGGAATATTTGTATTCTCATATTCACCCTTTTCATTTAAAGTGTACCAATATCCATTCTCTGCTTTCACAGGGGCTTTTGCAGCATCCTTAGCAGGGAAAATACCTGTACCTTTGCCATCAATCTTCAATTCACCAGTCTTTTCATCGACAGTAACTTGCTGAGCATCTTTACCCGGAGCTCCAGGAGTACCTGCTTCTCCATCTTTTACATCCAAAGTAACGGTCACAGGACTTCCTTTAGAGAAAGTAAAAGTCATTCCCTTGCCATCGGCTGTCTTAGAAACACCGGTAACATAATCACCATTATCTACTTTTGTCTGTAAAGCTGCGATCTGTGACTTCAAATCATTCAACGTAGCGTTGATCTCATCAATGTCGTCATCATAGTCTTTACAAGATACAAATGTTCCTGTCGAAGAAACCATCAAGGCTCCGAACAGGACTGCACTTAAAAACTTTTTGTTCATAATAAAAACTTTAAATTTATAAATTTAAAAACTAAAATTGGTTATACATACCATTTATTGTAAAAGGACTTAATTGCTTTGTCTGGATCTTGTCATATATTGTATGGGTGTCATTCCCGTTATTTTCTTGAAAGCTGTATAAAAAGGGCTTTTCGAAGCGAAACCACATTTCTTCGGAAGATTTTCCAAAATGCTACAGCCGGCTCTCAACAACTCCTTGGCATATTCCACCCGATACCTGTTCAACAATCCTTTCAGGTTACATTCAAAATACCGATTCACCACATTGGAAAGATAGGTCTGGTTCGTATCAATCATAGCACTCAACTTTTTCAGAGACAATTCTGAATCCAAAAACACCTTCTTTATTTCCAACTGGTAAAGCAAATTCTTGTAAATCAGGCTATCTACTTCTCTGTTGCATCTATTTCTCATAACGAATTCCTCCTCCCAATGCTTTTCAGCAGCTTTGAAGAGCAAATTCTTCTGTCTTTGAGAAGTGGAACTGGTCTCCTTACGTTTTAGAAATAGATATTCCATACTGTCTTTGTTTCTTTAAATTTCCTCCACTACACACCATTGTTAAATGTTGTCTACGGATTTGTTTTTTCCTGTTTTTTAATAGACTGAAACGTTATTTCGGTGCAAATATACATACTTTATCGAAACTTTGTGCATTTTTCCTATAAAAAAATATAGAATCTCGTAAAATAATTGTTCTGGAGGTTATTTTCAGACTGTTATGTGAAGCTGAGTTAATATTGGAATACATTATTAAAACGACAACAGGTAACAGAAAGGAGTGAAATAAAAAAGAGAAAGAGACTTATCACACCTCTCTCTAAATAAACATCTACAAACAAAACTCCTTCTTCAATCTCTGCACTGTGTTGACGCTTACTATCTCAAGCTTAGATAGTCTACCAACCATCTTTATCGGATAGTTCTTGCTTAAAAGTTTGAGTATCCCTGAATATTGTTCGGCTTTCTTCTCTTTTGGTTTACGATATCCCGTTTTTCTCCCTACTTTTCCACCTTGCCATTATTATATACTGTGCTTTCCCTGACTGTAGACGATAGCTGATATTCTCTCTTTCCATAGCAGCCACAGTACTCAAAGATAGTTTGAAATGTACTCTTTGCCAATGCGGATAAATAATATGTTTTGATAGCGGGTACGATGGTTGTGTGGGCCAAGAAAAAGGAAATAAATAAGATATATCTGTAAAGCCGGTTGATTATCATAGTCTGAAAGTATATTAGGACTGATAAAGATATGGCTTCTTTTTATTTTATATGGAGAATGTTACAAGGATAGAATGTAACAGATGATATTCTATGTTGGTTTATTCATGAATTGCTTCTTAAAAAATGCTCTCAAATGGAAAAATTAAAAAAATGTTTTGGTACAGTTGTTTTTTATGTAAAATAAATGTATGTTTGAAGCGTTCATTAAAATGAACAAAGAGTTATAAACAAAAAGCGTTTAGCTGGTTCTGTATAAGTGAAAAGTCGAAATTTCCCGGAAAGTACCAAGAACAGCCATACGTTCAGCCTGCAATATTTGGCGGGGGGCATTTCCTGTTTGTACCAAGGGCTTCGGCTCCCGCACTTATAGACGAGGTTAATGCCCTTCCGCTTTTAATTCAGATGGGTTTGCACATAGGGCACAAGCCTGTATATAAAGACATATGATAAAAATGAACAAGTGCAAATCCCGTTCTTATCTGAAGGGTATTATCAAACATTGGAACTCCACCGAAAAGAAATTTCCAATACAAGGCTGATATGTAGGCTTCCACCATTGTCTATGTATCATCGGATAACGATTTCCTTTTTGGGGATCGGTTGTCTTTTATATCCTTTTATCAAGGTACTTCTGTCGGGTTATTATTAATTGAATATAAATATTTAAATGTAAGACGTATGGACAAAAGAATTGTAGGTGTCAATGCAGGTAATGTATGGCACGTTCTTAATGAAGTGAAAAGAATATCAATCCCCGAACTGGCCAAAAAATTGAATCTTAGTGTTGAGAGCACTGCATTGGCTGTCGGATGGCTGGCCCGTGAGAACAAGGTTTGCATACACCGGGTAAACGGATTGATAGAGGTATATGATGAAAGCCATTTTGGTTTTACTTTTGGATAAGTGCATGTATTGTTATGGAGGGAAATTGGGGCTGGTAAAATGTTCCGGTTTCCTTCTGTTTTTATTTGGTAATGAATGGATAATATCGTTTTCAAGGGTAAGTTGGAGACAGGAGTTCATACGAAGTAATGAGTATGGTACATAACCCGAAGGGATGTTATAAAAAAACTGACAAAACACTTATTCTTTAAGCATTTGTACCTCATTTGCACACTTTTTTATAACACTTTGTCTTTCAGTTATGTCATACATTCCACTTACGTTTCATACTTCCGGCCCTGCCAAACTCCTGATAATAACTTGGTCTGTCAGGAAAAGAAGTGTTTTGGAACAGGATATCGGGAAATAGGAATCAAATACCTTTCAAATTTCGGATAATATCTTTATCTTTAGAGAAAGTTTTCATGAATCAACAGGTATCACAAGTATTATAGGTGTATGAAAACAGGGATGCTATATATTTTAGTATGTTGTCTTTTTCTGGTTGGTTGCAATGGAAAAAGTAATAAAGAGAACCACGCTGATGTTACTGACACGGTCTTTGATGCAATATCTCCTGTAGATAATGAAACGGACAGTCTGATAAAACTTGAGGGAGAGAATTTATGGAAAGAGGCGAACAGGTATAAGGCCATAACCGATACCACTTTCCTTAGGACAAGAGGGATAATGTCCTATGCCGCAATAGATATGTATACAGGAGAAGGTCTCAACAAGAACTACGCCTTTAACCGGATTGTTTATCTGAAAGCGTTGGATAGAGCCAGGAAGTTTCTTACTGTAGCGGATGACAGACTGAAATTCAATGTCAAATCCGGTAAAGAAATTCATATTTCAGAAGATTTATATCTGTTCATATCCGATTTGTTCAACGGATGGAATAAATGGCTGGAATCTGGCAGTCATGAAATATTGAAAGATGAACAGGAACTCTATACTGTATTACCTAAAGAAAACAACCGGATTCAACCCATAGAAATTGAAGAGGAACCCAGACAAGATCCGAAAGATACAGGAGCCATCGAAATTGAGTATATTCCTCCCGCAGATGCTACTTCTCCTGTAAAGAAAGAGGTGCCTGTAAAATGGGGACATTTGATAGATGATACGGAAGGAGTGGTCAAGGCTTCTTTTGACAGGCATAACAACCGGATAAACCGTGAAAAAAGTGAGGATATCATGGTAAATGATATCAGTATTTCCGAAAGCAAGGTTTATATTTCCATTGTCAGTTCCAATTATAATCTGATATATGAAGGTGAGGCTGATTTCTATCTGGAAGACAAACAGAAGAAATTACATAAGATTCCCGGTAAAGACGTGGATAAGGAGTCTGTCGCGCTGCATCTTGAAAAAGGGAAAACTGCCGAGATAAGTGTTGATTTCCCAGATAGCTGCCAACCGGGTGATTATCTTTTGAAAATCAGGGTATATAATAAGAACGAGGAATGTTATTATACAATCCGTCAATGGTTTGAAGCCTATACCTCTCATCAGGTTTCATCCAGGGACAAACCTATTCCTATAGGACCTGCACGGTCTTCGGACTATAAGGTACTTTCAGACGAGGATGATATATTTGATGTTGTTCGGAATATGCCTGAATTTCCCGGTGGTATGCCTGGACTGATGGAGTTTATAAGACAGAATATCCGATATCCACAAGCTGCAAGACAAAGCAGACTGGAAGGCAGGGTTATTGTACAGGTTGTCATAGACAAGGATGGAAGTGTGATACAGCCCAGAATTCTCCGTAGCATCAATCCTGTACTGAGTGCTGATGCCGCTTTTTGTGAGGAAGCATTACGTATTGTTTCAATAATGCCTAAGTGGAAACCCGGTAGCCAGCATGGAGTGAATGTGAAAGTAAGGTTCACGTTCCCGATAGGATTTGCATCTCCCACTGATTGAAGATTGAAGGGAATTATCCGCAGAGCATAACCGTTAACTTTTGCCAGGCAGCCGCAGCCATTTCAGGCAGGATCAGGCAAATGTTTATGATAGTGTAAAAGCTGTCTGTTTCCATTTCATTACTTGTGGAATACATAATGGAAAAATTGAAGCTGATATTTTGTGAAATCGGGGAAAAATATTAATAATCAAAATAACCAATCCCCCCATGATGGAGTTGTATAATTTTCAACTTGACATCACATTGTAAAATAATAGATAATTCGTTGAAAAACAATGTTCTTATCTAGCTATTAACCTTTTTAACTGCATATTATCAACTAAAAAGAAAATATATATTTAGAAAGAGCTATATAGTAAAAATTATGCCTGTTCATAAAAAAACTTCCCAAGCAATAGTCTGACAAATATTATCGGAATAAAATCGTCATCCTTCCTCAACATATCGGATAGAATATGCATATTGTCGAATTTACGGAAATAATATCCGATCTTCCCAATGTAACTCATATATATTTTTACTTCAGTGTTGTTTCAATTTTGTTGTTTTAGGGGCAAAAAGCAAGAAAAACATTCCGGACATAAAAGCTGTGATGTGCCATAGCCTGCTTTTCTTTTGTTAACAGTAGCTCTTTTGTATAATTTTACTTTGAATTGAAGATGACAAAATAGGAAACCGGTTAACAGGACTCTTATTGAGATGAATTGAATAAAAAGTCTGTTTATCTCTATTTTAATTTCTTAACATTGCACTAGTCTGTTTCATTTTGCAGGTTGGTGGATTTTTTGTTCTTCCTGCTGATATTCTTATTTTCATTTTTAATAACTTTGCCATGTTCAAAATTTTGTGATAGCATGAAAATAAGGCAGATAGAAGATAATGATCCGGAACTTTACAGTCTGATAGCTCCTTTGGTTATGAATCCGAAAGTATTGAAGAGTAACAACAATTATCCTTTCAAGAATTTCTCGGGAACAGTATGGTATATTGCTATGGAAGATAGTGATATTTCCGGTTTTATGCCCTTGAAGAAGAACAATACCGGTTTTCATATAGATAATTATTATATAAGAGATAATGATCCGGATACGATAGACGGACTGTTGGATTCAATAACTGAGGATATTTCTGCTGATGTGATTCTGACGGCTCTTGTACATAAACGTCATATAAATGATTTCCGGCGTAACTATTTTAATACGATCAAGGAACTGACCAACTATGATATGATGCAGTATGTCCTTATGAAATCTTGAGTAGTGTATTATATGATGTGGATGCTTTACTTCATAAATGGGGGATCGGTTTCTAGAATGAATTCGTGAACTTTCAGCATCATATCCTCTATTTTCCAGTAACTGTTTATTCTTGCTGACGGATGAAAACTGTCTATCAGCAGAATATTCAGTTTCCTGCTATAGTGGCAGAAATAATTTATTTCCCTGAATGATTCATTCTCATATATTATGCTTTTGGCTATATTCAGAACCGTGCCTTTTCCTTCTCCACATACTATGATATTGGGGTGAAGGATGTCACGTATCTGCTCCTGTAAGAAAGCCTTGTCCCTGTTTGCATATTTGTACAATATTTCGTTTGAGATGGATGAAGTTCCTGAAATCTTTTTGATGTTGACTATGGCAAGCGGATATTTCGTAACAACAGCATTGGGTACGGTTGCATAATCTCCATTTTCCATTGTGGGAATAAAATCTTTGCTTATTCTCGACAATCCTTCTAGCCATTTAAATATGCAGTTGAAAAAATTGTGATTTATATTTCTCCAGTGCCATTCCCTGTAATCACTGTCTGAATTGTTGTTTGTATCCTTCATCAGAAAGAGTATGCGTCTGTCGGTGTTGTTCCAAAGTTTCTCCTCATTACCTTGGTGTGCATTCTTACCATCATTGTAAATTTCTCTATTATAGCATAGTCCGTCAAAACAGAATGCTTTCCGTTCGTCATCGGGATAGGATTTCAGCCAGCGTTCCCGTAGATCGTCCTCAAGTTCATGAATGTTTTTCATTTTGTTCTTTTTTCAAATTAATGATAGTTTTGAAACATGTCTTTATTTCAAGCCTTTGTAAAGCTAGGAAAAATATTTCATATTTGCGTTTTTTTGAATGGAATTCCTTGACTGTTTGATTATGCAATCCGGGTGGATATGGCTTGTTCTTTCTCTTTTGTACCCTCTGTTAATGTAAGTGTCTTATTCTTTAAAAAACAAGTTTTCCTATTTTTTATACGCTTTTATTGCAGAATAATTAAAATACTCTTATCTTTGTTGCCTGAAAAGATCGAAACATTATGTAAATGGAAGAGTTCTGTTCTTCCGATAATTTTAGATACTGCTTCGTAAGTAATTGAAATACAAAAACATAGATGTGTTTCAATGCTCCATAGCTATGCTCTCAAGTGAAAAAATGCAATGGTTTGCGATGCGTGCTACTTATCGCAGAGGGATGCAAATCAAAGGACTTCTTGACCAGAAAGGAATCAACAGTTTTATTCCGATGCGTTATGAAATCCATTTAAAGAATGGACGCAGGAGACGTGAGTTGGTTCCTGTAATCCGTGATATTGTCTTTGTCCATACAACCCAGTCCGAACTTCAGAGAATAAAGTATGGTATCCCCTATTTTCAGTATATGATGGATATCCGTAACGGTGAGAAGATCATAGTTCCCGATGAGCAGATGAGGCGTTTCATTGCTGTGGCAGGTACTTATGACGAACAGATTATTTTTTTCAGTCCCGATGAGGTTAACTTAAGAAAAGGGACAAAAGTCAGGATCACAGGAGGGCAGTTCGAGGGGTATGAGGGAGTTTTTGTGAAAGTGAAGGGAAGCAGGGATCGGAGAGTGGTTATCAGCTTGCAGGGTATACTGGCTCTTGCAATGGCTACACTCTCACCTGATCTTATAGAAGTAATTGAGGAACCGAAGAAAAGAAATCATGACTAAGGCTTTACCGGCAGGAATCAGGCTTCAGATGCTGATAAAGGATCATCATAAGGATATCTTGGAGAGGGAGAGGAACAACGGGAAGTTCATCCACCTTTATAATATAGGTACATACTGGGTGGCATTCGAGAGATCAGCCTTTCGAGTGGATAAAATCTTTCAGGGGTGTGAAATCAGTCTGTTCATGGTTCCCGGTTATCCTGAATATGTCGTGATGGCTTCTGTCCCACATGATGAGGCTGATGACTATTTTCGGAAACATATTATTCATCACGACAAACCTGATTATAAGGTTCTGTCTATTTCTCCGGCTGCTTTGAATGGAAATTATCATAGGTGGTATGTTCAGGCGGTGAAAAAAGTGTTGTAAATCTAAAAAATCATATATACCATGGAACCAATAGAAATGAATGATGAACGATTTGAATTTCTGACGGATCATGACTTGGAAATATTCAAGGTATATAACGCCGGAGATTATGAAAGGGAGAATCTGGTGTTGATAGCCAACAAGGATATTTCTTCCCTCTATAATTATATTCTGGTCTGTATGGTTGAACGGAAGGATGATGGACTGCCCGATTATGATAAATGCAGATTCCTTACTTTTGATGATATTGAGTTGAAAAAGGGGGACCGAATGAGAATCTATACCTGCAAGGGTGAGGACCATCAGGAAACGGGAGTTAAAACAGGAAAACGTTATGAGGTGGTTTATTGGAATCTGGACGCACCTGTCTGGAATATGCCTCTAAGTTCGATAGAGATCATGGAGCGTGGGAACAGTTATAGTGTAATGTTTGATATATAATTTATAGGTGAATAGACTGTGGATTGTAACGTTACAGGTAAAATCCACATTAATAAAAATAGAAATGGAATAACAAATTGAAATTATGGCTTATAGTAAAAGTTATAAAAATAAACCACCTTATTGTAGATGGTATGATAACTTATGTGAAACTCGAAAGCACATTGAAGAACGCTGTGACGAAATAGAAAGGAAATACATTGAGAAGCAACAAGCGAATGATGCTGACAGAGAAAAAGAATATATGAAAAGTGAAGAATTGGGGATGATTTTTGATCAACATGGTGACATCAGTTTAGATATAATACGAGACCGTAATCAAGAATTGATAAGTCTTATTTCTGAAATGAAATCATGTGTTGAAAAGATTTTAAGAGAAATATTAAGGGAATACCAGTTTGAAGAGCCAAAAGGGAGTTTCATTTCAAGTAGTATTGAAATATTGGAGCAGAAAAAAGAAATAAATATGTCTTTTTTGAATCAAGAAAAATTGAGTATCAATCTACTAAATAAAGAACGGAATGATTATGAGCATGAGTTAGATAGCCTGCTATATGATAAAACTGTTGAGCATATATTGAAATGTGTTGATGATTGTTGTCTTTTTATGGAGAATTTTATTCAAAAGATTTATGAATCCGATTATAAATCGTAATTTGGAAAAACCGTTAAGACAGTATGGCAAAATCTCTCAATAGAAGTGTGTTTAGTATTTAGTTTATGAAGTGTATCAAATTGGGGAATAAAACAAAATAGTTGGTATGAACAATAATAAAACTATAGCTAAAAACACTTTATATTTGTATTTTAGGATGATGGTGATTATTGCAATAAATCTTTTTGCAGTCCGCATCATTTTAAAAGTCTTGGGGATAGAAGACTATGGTATTTATAATGTTGTAGGTGGTATTGTTACCTTATTCTCTTTTTTGGGTTCTTCTCTGTCTTCCGGAGCCCAACGCTTTTTTGCCTATGAGATAGGGCAGGAAGATTACAATCAGTTACAAAAAGTTTTCAGTATGACCGTTATGGTTTATTGTGGGATGGCTTTCATGATTTTTGTTCTGCTGGAAACTGTCGGGGTGTGGTTTTTAAATAATCGGATGAATATTCCTTTTCATAGATTGTCTGCTGCAAATTGGGTATTTCAGTTTTCTGTGTTGACTTTTATATTGAATATCATAATGATTCCTTATAATGCGGCGATTATTGCATGGGAGAGAATGGCTTTTTTTGCATATTTAAGTATAGTGGAGGCTGTTTCCAAGTTGTTGTGTGTGGTATCTTTAATCTATATAGTCGGTGATAAGCTTGTCATATATGCTGCCATTGTATTTATTATTACTTGTATACTCTTCTGTATTTATAGACTATATTGTATACGGAATTTGAGAGGATGTGAAATAGTCTGGCATTATAATCCTGTATTATGTAAATCTCTACTTGGATATTCTGGATGGAATATGATTGGTTCTATTGCCCTTATATTGAGAAACCAGGGAGTCAATATAGTTCTCAACTTATTTTTTACTCCGATAGTAAATGCGGCACATACTATTGGACAGCAAATCAATGGTATTATTTCTCAATTTATTTCTAATATTTATATGTCTACTCGCCCACAAATAACTAAATACTATGCGGTTGGTCAGAAGGAAAAAATGTGGAGTCTGGTTTTTAGTAGTAGTAAGTTTTCTTATTATCTTTTACTTTTTTTATGTTTGCCACTTTTCTTGGAAATCGAGATACTGTTACGATTATGGTTGGGAGAAGTACCAGAATATACTAGTGTTATTGTTCGTCTTTTGCTGATAGTTCTCCTGATAGAAACAACAGTAAATCAGATTGTGTCAGTCTTTCAGGCAGCTAATAAAATACGCAAATTTCAGAGTTGTTCCAGTCTTGTATTATTACTGAATATTCCGATTTCATATGTGTTTTTAAAGTACACTTCTTTTGTCATGGTACCTTATATTGTATCTGTTGCTTTATCTTGTGTATATGTTGTTTCATTACTTTGGATAGCATATTTGGAAGTTGGATTGAATATAAAAAAATACATATCTGATATCTTATTTAAGATGTTGTTAATCAGCTTTTTATCTGCTGTTGCACCATTCCTTTTCTGTCAGTATGTTCATAGTTCTTTGATAAGATTTTTGTATACATGTGTTTTGTCTTTATTGTCAACATCTCTAGTTATTTGGAGTGTTGGACTTACTCATATGGAAAAAGAATATATAAGACGTTTTTTCAGAATATAAAATCAAAATTATAAAGAATGGAAAAGCCTAAAATTATAGCTGAAATCGGTTGCAATCACAAAGGTGATATGGAAATAGCTAGAGAGATGATAATGACAGCAGCTACTTATTGTAAAGCGGATGTGGTTAAATTCCAAAAAAGATGTAATAAGGAACTTCTTACTTTTGAAGAATATAATGCTCCTCATCCGCATCCGGAAAACTCTTATGGATTAACTTATGGAGCACATCGGGAGTTTCTTGAATTCAACCTGGACCAACATCGTCAGTTACAAGAATGGTGTAGTGAGTTTGGAATAGAATATTCTACGTCCGTATGGGATCTGACTTCTGCTAAAGAGATTTGTACTCTACATCCTGAAATGATAAAGGTGCCGTCTGCCTGTAATCTCAATAAATCTTTGCTGGAATATTTATGTGATAATTTTGAGGGAGAAATTCATCTTTCTTTTGGAATGACTTCTCGTGAGGAGGAGGAACGGATAATTCGTTTTTTTGAATTAAAGAGAAGAAATAAGGATCTGGTGATTTATGATTGTACTTCTGGATATCCTGTACCTTTTGAAGATATTTGTTTGTTGGAACTCTCCCGGCTTCGTGAGCTGTATTCTGACCGTGTTAAAGCTATAGGTTTTTCTGGACATCATCTTGGAATAGCAGTTGATTCCGCAGCTGTCGCTTTGGGAGCGGAATGGATAGAACGCCATTATACTCTTGATCGTACTTGGAAAGGTACAGACCATGCAGCTTCTTTGGAACCGGATGGAGTACGTAAATTGGTTCGTGATTGCCGTGCTGTAGCTAAAGCATTGACATATAAAAGTAAGGATGTTTTGGATATTGAGGAAATTCAACGAAATAAATTGAAAAAAAATCAAGTGAAATGGTAATAGCATTTATACCTGCAAGGGGTGGAAGTAAATCTATTCCCCTTAAAAATATAAAACTGTTTTGTGGTAAACCGTTGGTATGTTGGAATATCGAGGCATTGGAAAGCTGTCCGTTGGTAGATCGGATAATAGTGGCTACAGATTCAAAACAAATAGAAGAAACAGTGCTATGTAATTCTTATCGGAAAGTGGTGGTGTATCATCGTTCAGCGGAGAATGCTTGTGATACAGCAACTACGGAAAGCGTCATGCTTGAATATATAAATAAGGTGAATCTTTCTGATGATACTGTTTTTATGCTGGTACAGGCTACGTCTCCATTGACTGAAACCTCTCATTTTACAGCGGCTTTGGAAGTATATTCAAAGAGAGAATATGATTCGATGTTGACCTGTGTTCGTAACTATCGTTTTTTCTGGAATGCTGATGGAACCAGTAAAAATTATGATTATATGAATCGTCCCCGCCGTCAGAATTTTTCAGGTGACCTGATGGAGAATGGTGCGTTTTATATTAATACTGTTGGCAATATTTTGAAGAATGGTAACCGCCTGTATGGTAAAATTGGTATTTATGAAATGCCGGAATATACAGCTACAGAGATTGATGAGCCGGATGATTGGATTATTCTGGAGAATCTGATGCGTAAGTATGTGTTGTCCAAACGGGAAAAACCAAAAAAGAAAATAAAATTGTTTTTGTCGGATGTGGATGGTACATTGACTGACGGGGGAATGTATTATTCTGAAAATGGTGATGAACTGAAAAAATTCAATACTCGTGATGGAATGGGATTTCAGTTACTTCGGGAAGCTGGGATAAAGACAGGTATTATTACTTCGGAAAACACAAAACTTGTAGAGAAGCGTGCTGAGAAACTGAAAGTGGATTATCTGATTCAGGGGAAACGTGATGGTGGTAAGTTGGTTGCAACCTATGAAATTTGCAATCAACTAGGGATTACTTTAAATGAAGTTGCTTATATCGGTGATGATGTAAATTGCCGTGAATTACTTGAGAATGTAGGTTGGGCTGCTTGTCCTGCTGATGCTTGTGAGATAGTAAAAAATATATCTTTGATCAAGATTATGAGTCATAAAGGTGGTGAGGGGTGTGTGAGGGAGTTTGTTGAAAAACTGAATCTTGCAGAATGACTTTTTTTAATCTATATATTATAGTTCTTCCTGCTATATTTTATGTTGCAAGAATATGTAAATGGAATAATCTGCCATTTTTTATTTTAATCTTATTAGCAATAATTCGTTATGATACAGTTTCTGATTATTATAGCTATATTGATATTTTTGCTCAAATACGCCAGGATAGTGTGGAGTGGTTTGTATACGAACCTTTATTTCATTTATTGAATTTATTATTTTCGTTTACATCCAGAGGTTATATTATTGTAATAATATTTTGTACAATTATTCCATATATCGCATTATATATACAAGCAAGAAAGTATCAGGTATTTTATTGGAGTGCTTTATTTTTTTATCTGTTTGGATATATTACTAAATTTGATAATATTATGCGACAAGATGTTGCCATAGGTTTGTTTGTTTTATCTATACCTTATGCAATAAGGAATAATTTTTTTAAATTCTCAATGTGTAATTTATTGGGAATTGGATTCCATTATACAGCTTTTATTTGTTTCATATTTTATCCACTATTACAATATGCAAGGAAAGCAAAAATTTATTTCTATAGGTATTTGTTCCTAGCTATATTATTATTATTATTGGTGTTATCAGAATGTATTTTTCAAATATTTTCATTCATTTTAAATCATTTGCCCTTTTGGGGTGATTATGCTATATTCCTCGAATTTTTCAAAAATGAAGATAAACCTGGCTTGGGGGTACTATTTAGAATAATGATATTGCTATTACCTATTTTTATATATCGACATGATAAGAATGAGGATATTCGTTTATTAGTTAATATGTCTTATATTTGTCTTCTAATTGAAATAGTATGTAGTGATTTTTCTTTTCTTGTTAGAATTGCAAATTATTTGTTTGTTTTCCCAATAATCTTATTCGCTATATTATTCACGAATGTAAGATGGAGATTGTCTATTATTTGTAAGCCTATAATTTTTCTTTTCTTTTTCTATACTAATACACGTAATGTTATCAGTTATTATGGAATGGAGAATATATTTTACACAATTTTATCTGAAAACGCTCGACATTTTCTTGTCTATGAAAGACAGGCTAATAGAAATTTATGGTGGGATGAAGAATTGGTAAAAGACAGAAATAAACTAATTAGATATGAACCTTAAAATAATTATAGTGTCGCATGAACCTTTGACCAAACGAACATATGCAATGTTTAATATTGATGGATATTTTCAAAAAGGTTTTGATGTAGAATATTGGAATATTTCAGAATTATTGGGTGGTATAAGTTATTTACCAAATATGACATATTTTGATTTTCAAAAGAATATTGTGACAGTAAAAGATTTGAATAAAGAAGTAAATATAACAAAAGGATATTCTAAGTGTATATTGATACTGGAATTTCCATTGAATTGGAAAAATCGGAGCTTATTATTATTATTATCAACATCTCATAAGGCGCTGTTTCAAATTAATTTTTATGCAAATACGTCTTTGGATATGAATTTAGGAGAGAAATTAAAAAATGCAATACATGAGAATTTTTTGAAGAAAGTAAGAGATAAAATAGGTTATTACTTGTTTCATAGTTTTAAAAGAAGGCATCATATTTCTATAAATAATGTGTCATCGAAAGCTGATTCTATTCTAAAAATAAACCACCCTGATTATGAAAGTTATAGAGATGAGAAGGAAAGGCGAATACTATCAGATAGGTATATTGTTTTTATTGATACTTTTTTCCCGTATCATCCAGATTTTAAATATTTGCATGACAGGGATTTGAGGTATTTGTCTAATTCTTATTTTGGTTCATTGAACTCATTTTTTCAGTATGTAGAAAATAAATACAATCTTTCTGTTATTATTGCCGCACACCCTAAAGCTGAATATACAAGTGAATTTGGAAGAAGAAAAATAATAAAAAACGAGACTTTAAATTTGATTCGTTATGCAGAGATTGTTCTGATACATGCTAGCAATGCTATCTCATATATTGTTTTAGCTAATAAACCTTTTGTTTTTATAACTAATACTGCTTATTCTTCTGTAAATTTTTTGGATAATAGATTACGTAAATTAGCTGCATTATTTCATGCAAGAGTGGAAAATATAGACGAAGAAATGGATATTCAGGTAAATTATTTAACAGAACAAGATAGAAAAACATATATGTATACTTATTTGACCGATGAAAATATTAGGAATTCAAGAAATATAGATTTACTAACATCTTATTTTACAAATGAAGATAAGTATAATAATACCAGTTTATAATGTAAAGAAGTATCTGAGAGAGTGTTTGGATTCTATTCTCGCTCAGTCTTATAAAGACTTTGAAATAATTCTTGTTGATGATGGAAGTACAGATTCTTCAGGAAATATTTGTGATGAGTATTCTATGAAATATGAGAATATAAAAGTGCTTCATAAGAATAACAATGGGCTAAGCTCAGCTAGGAATGCAGGATTGGACATAGCTCAGGGGGAATATATTTTATTCATCGATAGTGATGATGTTGTATCACCGATTATGTTGGAAACTCTTATAGCTCATGTCGCTGGTTATGATATTGTTTCATTTGGAATTATGATTTTTGAAGATGGACGTGATAAGAAGTTTAAGCCGTATATGAAACAGCCTTGTCAGCGAGAATACACTGCTGTAGATTTTTTAAAAAGAATGTTGAGGCATGAAATTGATAACGGAGTATGGAGTAAATTGTATAGGAAGGATATATTGGGAAATGTTCATTTTCAGGAAGGAAAGGTGAATGAAGATTTTCTTTTTAATGTGAATGTTTTAAAACAAAAGACACTTAAAATATATTGTATTACTGATCCCCTATATTATTATAGAATAAGGGTAGGGAGTATAACTCAAGATGTTCATCCTGAACGTTTCCAATTTGTTACTAATGCTTTGGATATGAGAAGAAAGAATGATTCTATTACTTTGGATATTAGTGAGTATTTTGACGCTCATTTATTTTATGAAATAATTAATTTCCCTATTTTCCTTTGGCGCAAAAGAAATGTGTCTCATTTTAAAAAAGAATACGAATTCTGTTTAAAATATTTAAAGAATAATCTGTGTTTAATATTGAGGTCAAAACATTTGTCTATTAAAGAAAAAATGAAACTTCTAGTTTTGCTTATATATCCTAGCTTCTACCTTAATTTATAAATTATAGTTGATTATGGAGATTCAGTTTAGTGTGATAATTCCAGCCTATAATAATTTAGTGTTGTTAAAGAACGCTGTTGCTTCTGTAATATGTCAGGAAGATGTATCTTGGGAAATCATTATTGTAGATGATTCTACTAATACTGAAATAGAAGATTATGTGAGTAAGTGGAACAATAAGAAAGTAAGATATATTCATAACCATCCCAATTTAGGTGCAGTTAAAAATTGGAATTATGGACTAAGTCTAGCCAAAGGTAAATATCTTATAATAATGCATCATGATGAATGTTTTAAAGATTTTAGAAAAGCTTTACGAGTTTACTACGAACGGGTTATTTTAGGTAATCAGATCATTATATCTGATTTGGAAATTATAATGAATGCTCAGCATTTGAAGCGTATGAGAGCACCTCATAAAATCAGAGAATATATATTAAAACATGTACCTTCTCTTTTGTATTTTTATAATTTTATAGGTCCTGTTTCTTGCCTTTGTTTCAGCAAGGAGCTGATTACAACTTTTAATGAAGAGTTGGTATGGTTGGTAGATGTTGATTTTTATTATAGACTTTTTCTAAAATCTAATAAAAAAATTTCTTATTGTAGTAATATCGTTCGGTCCATTCATGGTCATAAAGGGCAGATATCTCAAAATATCGATATCTTGAGAAAGAATAAGGATGATGTAAAAGTTTTATTTTCTATTCCTCGATTATCTTTAGCTCAAAAAATATTTATTAAACTATCTTATTTATATCGGAAGGTCAAGTATTTAATTAGAAAATTATTATGAAGATAGTTAAAATATTGGGAGGGTTAGGTAATCAAATGTTTCAGTATGCCTTATATCTTGCTTTAAAGAAACATTTTCATGATGAGAAAATAATGATAGACACATCTTGTTTTATTGGATATCCTTTACATAATGGATTTGAACTTGATAAAATTTTTTCTTTAAATATACCAGTAGCTACTTGGTGGGACATATTAAAAGTTGGATATCCATATCCTAATTATAGATGCTGGCAAATTGGTAAATATATAATGCCTAACCGTAAAACAATGTGTATAGAAAGTAAAGATTTTACATACGATAACAGCGTTCTTACACAAGCTGGAGATCGTTATTTTGATGGTTATTGGCAGCATGAAGAGTATTTTTGTGATATTCGTAGCGTTATTCTTAAGACATTTGCTTTTCCAACCACAATGGATGGGCGGAACAAAGCATTAATTGAGAAATTAAGTCATACAGAAAGTGTTTCTCTACATATTCGTAGAGGGGATTATGTAAACCATCATTTATTTCGAGGTATCTGCGATTTAGACTATTACAAACGAGCTGTTGAATATATGGAAAAACAGGTTGTTCCTCGTGTGTATTGTATCTTTTCCAATGATATTGAATGGTGTGAAACCCATTTACGGAATTTGCTACCTAATAAGGTTATAATCTATGTGGACTGGAATAAAGGTGCACAGAGTTTTGTGGATATGCAACTCATGAGTCTTTGTAGCCATAATGTCATCGCTAATTCTTCATTTTCATGGTGGGGAGCGTGGCTGAATTGTAATCCACACAAGGTGGTTATTGCCCCTCAAAAATGGCTGAATATACAGATAGAAGATCCTATCCCTGATAGTTGGATAAGAATCTAAAAAGGATTTACGGATATGAAAGAGCGTTTTCAATATAGAACAATTTGGAAGGCTCCCTGATACTTTTTGTTATTTTAGAACATTGTATTTAGAATACAGATTTGGATTATAATATTGTTTTTCAGTATATCTATTTTTTCTACATGTTATTGTTTATGTTTGTTTTCATCTTCGTAGATTTATTTAATAGGTTACTTGAATTGTTGCCATACAGGCGCTTATATATACTTTTTCTTTGGTTTGCTGTAACTGTTTCAAGCTGTCTTGTTTTGCAGGCTAAAAATTGTGATATATGTTTGCTGTTTTGGGGCAAGAATAAATAAAATATGGAGAATGATAAATTAAAATTTACCGTATTAATCTCCCTATATTATAAGGAAAGTTCGGAGTATCTACGTAAAAGTCTTGATAGTGTTTTCCTACAATCATTACCTTCAGATGAGGTGGTATTAGTGGAAGACGGACCGCTTACTTCAGAACTGTATGAAGTAGTGGAAGAGTTTGTACATGGACACCCTGAAATGAAACGTGTTGTTTTGGAGAAAAATAGGGGATTAGGCGAAGCTCTCAACGAAGGTTTGAAGCATTGCTCTCATGATTTAGTAGCTCGTATGGACACTGATGATATAGCGAAACCGGATCGCTTTGAAAAACAGATTAAGATATTTGAAAAGTATCCGGATATAGATGTTTGTAGTTCTTGGATAGAAGAATTTGAAGGAAACATGAATACAATAACAGCAATAAAGAAACTTCCAGAATATCACTATGACATACTTAAGTATGCTAAGCATAGATGTCCCATAAATCATCCTGTTGTAATGTATAGGAAAGAAGCTGTGATAAAAGTGGGTGGTTATGCTGGTTTTCCAGAAGATTATTGTCTATGGGTTAAGATGTTGTTGGATGGTGCTTTATTTTATAATATTCAAGAAAGTCTGTTGCTATTTCGATTTTCACATGATATGATAAAGCGTAGGGGAGGGTGGAGATATGCTGTAGCGGATATAAAATCGCAAATCAGTTTTTATCAGTTAGGCTTTATAAATGTGTTTACATTGTTTTACAATATTATTATTAGATTGATAATGAGAATTATTCCTAATTTTATCCGTTCTGTTATATATAAAAAGCTTCTACGAAAATAATGAATGATAGATTCGAATTTTCAATGATTATAAGATATGGTTATTATGGATATATCATTTGAAGGTTGGTAAATATCAATATTTAATTTTTTGAATAATATTGATGGCTTTGATTTATTTGTAAATTTTGTAAAAATGCATATTATCCTGATTTTTTTAGGGGGATTTATATTGGCTATGATAATGTCAAATGCTATTATTCCCCGTATTCTGATCATTTCTCTCCGTAAAAAACTGTTTGATGTACCTGATATACGGAAAGTACATAAGAAACCTGTCTCTCGTTTGGGCGGTGTTTCTTTTTTCCCTACCATATTGTTCACCGTCACTTTTCTTATAGGTGTTTGTGATAAGACGGAATGGATACCTTTAGTGGATATAGCACGGCATTGGATACAGATTTTGTTCCTGTCCTCCGGATTGACATTATTGTTTATCGTAGGTATTGCTGATGATCTGATAGGAGTTCGTTATCGTCAAAAATTCCTAGTACAGTCGGTTACCGCCATGATGCTTCCGTTGTCAGGTTTGTATATCAATGATTTTTACGGTCTGTTCGGTATACATGCAATCTCTTCATTTATTGGCATTCCTATAACTTTGTTGCTTGTGGTCTTCATTACAAATGCAGTCAATTTGATAGACGGTATTGACGGTCTGGCTTCCGGACTTAGTATGGTTGCATTATCAGTTTTTGGGATGTTGGCTGTTCTCAATGAAAGGTGGATGAGTGCGTTGCTTGCTTTTACCACAGTGGGCGTGCTGCTTCCATTCTTCTTTTATAATGTGTTTGGTAACGCTGACAGGGGAAGGAAGATCTTCATGGGGGATACTGGAAGTTTGACCTTGGGTTATATACTGAGCTTCCTGACTGTACAGTACACGATGAATACTTATGAAGAGGGTATTGATTATGAAGGTGCGATGTTAATAGCCTTCGGTGCATTATTAGTCCCCTGTTTGGATGTTGTGAGAGTTGTATTAGGACGTATACGCCGTGGCAAGGATCCGTTTATGCCGGACAAGACACATATTCACCATAAGTTTCTTGCAATGGGATTTACTCCTCGGAAAGCTATGATTTCCATTCTTTGTATTTCATTTTTCTTTTGTTTGACCAATATTGTTTTAGTCAGTTATATAGACAATACGATACTGTTCCTCTGTGATATGGCTGTATGGATATTGATGAATCTTTATATGGATAAGATGATTTTACGCCATAATAAATCAAGAGTATGATTATTCCTTTTTTCCGTCTTTATCATTTCGCGGTAAAATTGATATGGAAATCCATGTTGGTGCTTACCTTTTTCTTTTGGACCGGTCTAGCCGTTATATTTTATCTTGTAAACCATGTTGCCATATGGGTTGAGTATGGATGCTGGTTGTTTCTTATGATTTTTGGAACTTATTTTCTTTTTATGGATGTGAGGTTGATGGTGATGATTATGCGTCATGAGGAAAAGAAAAAATGGAAACGGTACAGGTTAAAAAATAAATTTGAAGAATGAGATCTAATAGAATTTTCATAAGTGTATTACTCATTTTTCTATTTTTTATACCGGCAACAGTAATTTCCCAGATCAATTATGGTACCACCGGATTAATGAACATGCCTACAGCCGATATGCAGAGGGACAAGACTTTCATGGTTGGAGGTAACTGGTTGAATCATCACGCTACAGTACCGAGATGGTGGTATGATACATGGAATTACTATATCAATATAACTGTTTTTCCTTGGTTAGAAGCAGGTTATCTATGTACCGGTCATAAGGCTGTTCCTGTGGATTATGGCAATCGTTCCGGTTATTGGGTTCCTTCTACTTATGGTAAGTTTGTCAATCAGGACCGTTCTTTTCATTTCCGTCTCAGAATTTGGAAAGAAGGCTGGTGGAAATCGTGGACTCCCCAGATAGTTATAGGTGCTAATGATGGGATTGGAGATTCAGCTAATGGTGGTTCATTATCGAATCTGTCGGAACAGGATTATGGAAATGGTTTCTTGAACCGTTACTATCTGGCTATAACCAAACATCTTTATTTTGATAATATCGGTACATTGGGTGGACATATTTCATGGATTTATAGCAACCGTTTTGATAACAAGCTTAATAATCCTGCTTTCGGTGCTAATTTTCGTTTTGATCTGAAAGAAAATGGTTCGTTGATGAACAGGATTATTAATGGTGTGAATCTGATGGGTGAGATTGTTCCGGGTTATACTGATGTGAGATCTGATCTGACATTTGATTCTGATGCCTCGAAGTATCAGGTAAATATAGGAATAGAATACAGTTTCTGGAAAGACTATATAAATGCAGTGGTGGAACTTAATAGGTGTCGTTATTTTTCCGGTGGGTTGGTGTTCAAGGTGCATTTGAAATAAGAATTGATGGTAATATCTATTGTAGTGGTAAGGTATCTGTTTTCATGGATACCTTTTTATTTGTATCCTTTGAATTATTGCCTTAATTTTGTACAGATAGTCTTATCATGAAGAAAGAAGTATTTTATGTTATATTACTTCCGGTCTGTGAGAAACAGGAAGTGATTTCTTATTCAACGCTGCTTTCAATATGATGGTGGCGTTTGTTATTTTGTATATAACTTACTTATGCCATGGAGCTTACATATCTTTATAACATTGCTGGGTAAAATATAAATTTATTTTGTTCTTACTTATGAAGGCAGGACAGGCTGATTATCAAAGAATTTAGTTTTGTGGAGAGGTTATTTCGGAAGGGGTAGCCTCTTTGTTTTTCATATTGCTTGTTGAAATGGGTGGATGGATAGAGCCGTTACTGTCTTTCACAGACCATAACAGATGATTTTAGGGCTTTCACAATAAAATTAAAAAAGTCCCGTTGTAAGAATAGTAGAAGAGCCTATCCCGAATATAAAAATGCAGCCGTTTTGATCTTTGGTTTATTATTCCTATTTTTATATTTATCAAGTCCTGTTGTGATCTGTAAAATAATAAATCTTATTGGGCTGAGTGTTCCTAAAAAAGATCACTTACAGGACTTGATTCTTGTGATGTGGAAAAAAATGAAGGAGACCGAACTTTGTATGGTTCAGTCTCCTTTGTTTATTGGCTATTTCTTTCTTGATTTATATCTCCTACGTTCACATCCGAAAGTATTATGAGAGTAGGCATATTCAATTATTTCAGTAATATCAAAATCCGGAATAAGCTCTTCGATGAATGATTTGGCTCTGTCTTTCTCTACTCCTGCCTTACATAGAACTCCGGCATAAGACATCGCCGTATTGTTTCTTCCGTTAGCTATAGATTTTCCGGTCCAGATTTTCCCAAGGATACGGATTATACTATCATCGGAAACAACTTGTCTGCTCAGAGTGTTCAGGAAATTGGCTACATAAGAATCATCCTCCGTCATTATTTCATTTCCGGCTTCATCCTTTATTATGGTTTCTGTAACAGTTTCGGGTATAATTGGTTCAGAGGTGGATGGGACAAAGTGAAACGGCTCAGGTTTAGGATTTTTCCATAGGTTCGGATCATAGCTCAGAAAATTACCTCTCGCCAAATCTACAGTACTCGTATCTTTCTCAGAACAATCAAAGAGTTCCAAGAGCTGATTATACAAGTCATAATGGTAAAGCGGCTCATAGTTGTCATGGAGAATAACCGCTTTATAACCCTTACCGCTTGGAGTAACGTAATAGGCATAGACACATGGGAAACTTTGTAACCATTTCCCAAACTCATCCATTTTCTCCGGCTGAATATGGTCGAAGTCAAGAGCAGTAAATGAAGAGTAGTGTATAAGGTCGTTCCTGTTTTTGGTCTTGAAAGTTCCGTTCCATGTTACAGCTGGAAGTTTCATCTTGGCTTTCTCTTTTTCTTCCTTGGTTTTGGCTTTCCGTACCGCATCAACTTTTTCGGCTACATGATAATAACTACTAGTCTTGATTATATCCAATACCTTATCTATTTCATATTCTTCAGGGTGATTGATGTCTGTAATTCTATTGAAAAGTGATATTTTTGTTCTGAAGTGTGATGTTACCTTGAAAGTCGCTATCAATTTACCTTTCATTCTGACAGTCCTATCCTCGCAGGTCAGATATTCGGATATATCAGAAGCACTTGGTTTTCCTGCTATATTCAGCTCCTTATAGATACCTTGAAGTAAATCCTTGACTTCTGATTTGGTATAAGTCTTGTCTGTCTTCAAAGCATCTATTAGTTTCACTGCTATCTGATCCTTGGGTAGCTTGTCAAAAGGAGTAGGTTCGATAGCTTGTCTGATATAGTCTTCCCTCCAACATAACGCTTCAAATCCTTCTTTTCCAAGAGCGTCATGATATTTCTTATATTTGCCCTCTATGAAAGTACAGTCCTCCAAGAGTTCAGGGAAATTATCATATAGGTCACAATACAGTCTGGCTTTTCTAGGGAACTGATTATCCAGATTCCACTCCTTGAAAATCCGCTGTACTTCAGGATCATCACTTCCTGAGGATTTTGTAACGACAGCACCAACCCTTAAAGCACGGTACATGGAAAAATCATTGTTATAGATCCGGTTTGTAACTTCCCATGCCCTTCTTTCAGATATTTCAAGGATTTCATTTTCAACAATTCTGACATTATTATCCGCATCCTTGATAATACAGCAATAGTGTTCCTTATGTCCCTGTTGCCTGATTGTATTTTCCATCATCTGCAATTGTTCATCCTTGTTCGGAACCGCATTAAAATTATCAATCTGCTTCTTTGTCTTATCCTTCTTTTCCTTGATTGAGTTCTCCAGTTCCTCTTCCGTAACCTTTGATTTTCGGGTATTAAAGTAAAGAGTGGCTGTATTACGGAACGGATTTGTATCAAGCCTCTGTCTACCTATTATCTGTTGTAAATCCACTGAAACATCCACGGTCATGCTTTTCACCAGCGGATTGGCAAAGATATAGGAATAGGCGTTGGTGGAATAGAAATCAGCACCTATATATACGGTGGAAGTACAGAAGGTGAACATCTTATGCGGTTCTCCCTTACCCGGAATATCACCGATCATAAACTTTTCTCCCACCTCCCTGGATAATTCATTCAGTTTCTTGATGTTTTCTGATTTGGAAGAGCAGATTATGTTTACCTCGTCCGCCTTCAAGCCATTTTTCTTTATGATATTCTTTATAACGGAAACATCATTGATATAGAAAACAGCTTCCTTCGCTACAAATTCCTTACCATCCACGACAGTACTATTTCCTTTTCCTTCCCTGTATTTGCCAATCAGCTCACTACATAGTTTGAAGACAGACTTCTTGGATTTTATAACCTCCACTTTCGGAATCTGCATCATACTTTCAGGCCACAGAAGTTCATAGAAAGTCATATCCTTGAATTGCCGGGTCATATCAAGATAAGATTCTAGGAAAGGTGTGGCTGAAAGATAGACCACAGTATTGAAAGCTCCCAGGATCTGCCCAAATTCGTATTCTGTTGTAGGCTTGAACTGGCAATCATAGAACATGGCTTGAAATTCATCCACTACCACAGTCCATTTATCCAGGTTTTCTTCATCAGCTACCAGAACTTCCTTAATCTTCCTGAGTGAGTCGTATGTGGTAAGGATCTTTTTCCCACCTGATTTTATATATTTCCCCAGTTCATCGTTAAAAGCAAAGATATCCTTTTCCGAATAAGACTTGCTCTCAAAATATTTCTCACGGTTTCCCTGATAACGGTAGAGATGGAGGTTGTCGGAGAGATGCTGTGAATACTTGTTATAGAGGAGCTGTTTTCTGGGACTGGCCAATATCACTTTCCTGTCTGAACCGATATAGGCTTCAGTAGCTCCACAACCACAAATCCTTTTATTCAGGATATAGTGTTGGTTCATAGGCAGAAGGTTCCATAACTCCTTCCATTCTGACAGATACTTTATTCCGTCAGGTACATTTAATGTTATCTTTTTCATTATCTGGAATTAAAAGTTTATGTTGGGGTTGGTCAGAGACAGAAGTAGATACGAAGTATGAGTATGGTACATAACCCGAAGGGATGTTATAAAAAAACTACAAAAACGTTATTCTTTAAGCATTTGTACCTCATTTGCACACTTTTTTATAACACTTTGTCTTACAGTTATGTATTACATTCCACTACGTTCCATACTCTTGTCTCCGACCAACCCTGATTATTCATTTATTGATTGTCAGGTAACTTGAAATTGGGATTATTCCAGTTTAGTTCTTTGGTCAGCTTATCTATATCCTCCTTCTTCCTTTTCATATACTCTTGATATTCAGGACTGCTTTCTTCCACCCATTTAAGATTTAAGGCATGAAAATCCTTGTAATCCATGTTCTTATGAAGTACTCTTGGCCTTTTCATTGTAGATTTATCCCCATCTACATATTCTGCCGCAGCCATCAGATCATCAACATCCGCAGTCTTATCTTCATAGTTTCCCCACTTATTCTTTCGCCTATAGGAAACATAGGGATGCTCTATTGCCTTCATCGAATCTGTGTCGCTGTCTCCGATTTCTTTCACAATAGGTAATGCTTTTTTCTTATCAAGTATTGTTCCATCAACTTTCACTTCCAAACCGTTATCTAATTTACGTTTGGTGGCTGTTGGTTTATACTTCCTGACCTCTTTCCATTCAAGATTATTGGCTTGACAGTTTCCTAAGTCGCCATCTTTATGAATCAGAATATATTTCTTTCCGTCTTTAGGCATGGGGTTATAAGCATCGGCAACTAATTCATCCAACGGAACATTCTTAGGTTTGACATTCAGAAATTTGGATCCGTCAGCATTGGTGTGAATCTGTAGAAATCGGTTCCAGTCAGTTGTATTATACTCTTTATAAACACGAGTGCCGGCCCAATTTACTCGAATACCGTATTTCTTGCTAATTCTCAATGTTACGTCACTCACTACTATATCAAGTGCTATTTTTTTATTACTCTTTGCCATTTTTCTTATTGGTTTTAATGATTAATATTATGTTTCTCTCTTCTCTCAGGTAGTTGACTAAAGCATTATAGGCTTCAGTTCGTCGTCGTTTTCTTGGAATTACAGCAAGAAGTTCACTCAATGTGACTTCAATGTTGAGGCCGGAAATGAAATGTTCCTCACCGATATACTTTACCAGTGCTTCGACATCATCTTTGAATTTTTCCGGTGTGATACTTACTTTCTGGACGATAACATCAGGAGCAGTATTTTCCTGACGATCCAATGAAGATTCTGAACCTCCAATGGATATATTTTTTATTTTTAAAATCATTTTCAGGAGTAAGGATTAGAGGGTTACGGAAGAGCGTTTTAGCGGTTTGGAGCGGATTATGGCTCTGTTCTTATTATATGAAAATAGAAACAGGCATCAGGATAAAAGACACCTGCTTCTATTTTTATTCAGGTTGCTTTATTGGAACATATTATAGTCACTTGACACAAAATTAGCTTGTAATGTAGCTCTGTCCACCCCAAGCAGTTTCACCAGTGAGTCTTTAAGGTAAATCTTCACTGAGTTGGGTAACAGCTGCAATTCTGACAGGAACTGTTTGGCTTCAAGAAAGTTGTAATTTATTCCTTTACCGGACATTAAGCCAATCTTATAAAGGTTACAGAACGGGAAACTGGCTTTTATCATCGACATGGAGGACTGAAAATCCACAATTGGCTCAATACTTGCAAAGGTCTTGTAACCCAGTTTGTTCAGCTCTTTCATTGCTTGGATGCGTTCCCCATTGGAAGAAGCACCGGGTTCCAATTCATCGTGTCCTGTTAAGGTAAATCCGAAAGCCAAATGTTTCAGATACAGTTCCACATTGAAATTGCCATAGCTGACAAGCAACCCGAAAAACGTGTCAATGAAATCAGCCCGCTTGGTCAGCAGCTTTACATTCACACCGTTTTCCACACATATTTTTACTGCCTGTGCTGTCAGTCCCATTGTTTCCGGAAGCAAGGGATCAGTAGTGAAACTAAAGAACAATCCACTTATACGCAATTCTGCCAGATTCTCAAAAAGCTCCTTTCTGAAGATATCGATGGCGTTCTGTTCATCTTTAAAGGCTTTTTTCAAATTGGGAACCAAACTCCAAGTACCAGGTCTCAGGAAGTCTGGACAAAAGCAATATTCACAGTCGTTCAAACAACCGACATAAAAATTACATCCCCATGTACCGTATTCTCCGGCTTTACCGGCAGGCTGATAAATAGCCTTGCCGTTTTTTCTTTTTTGCTTTTTCATTTCTATTATAAATTTATTAATGAGAGGGAGAATACAAGATTCTCCCCGTTAATTTGTTTTCTTACTTTACCACCCACTGTTCCAGATAAGATCAAAAAGATCGTCTTCACTCAAAGAATCGTCAGAGTATTTTACAGCATCAGTGAATTCATTGAAAACATAGAATTTGCAGTACTTATATCCGAAAGCTAATCCTTCGGAAAACAACCACCTCACTTCCCCTGAACATTCTGAAATATAACCATTCAAGGCTGCATCAACGAAGAAGAGATTCTTTCCAAATTTCGTAGCATCCGAAAAACATTCAAAAAACAGCCTGGTAAAGAATGCAAGTTGTGGTTCATCGGTGTTATTTGGATTAATAATACCCATAGTCATGTCATCACCGCCATTTTCAAGAACAAATTCTTTTGTTAGGGAAATCGCTAAATTTTCTTTCATTTCCGGCCAAAACATACCGACATAGGCTATATAACCATCCCCCAAGTCGAAAGAAGGAAAAGCGTGACAATGTGAACCTATATCTAAATGGTCAGCATTCGAATAGTCCTGATATAAAAGAGTGTTTTTCTTGATTGCCTGACCGATTTTACTCATAAGATAATCCAAATTACCACCATATTCTTCCACTACCTCACACAAGCAACTGTATTCTTGCTTGCTGGAAATTGGGGATATATTTACTGTAAATAAGTTATTGTCATCAAAATTAGACTTTACCATAATACTCTTGTTTTAAGGTGTTGCTTATTGTTATCCTTTTGTCTCCAAGCCCTTTACATTCCATGCCAAGGATATTCAGAGGTATAGAAAGGGCTGTAATAGAAATTTTTATGTTTTCCATTATCTACAATTTTAATTAAGTTTTTCCTTGTTTTTTGAATCCACAGACCGTTTCCGATTTCATAACCTCTCTTTGGAAACCATGATGAAAAGGGTCTAGTGGAAAGTGGATGTCTTCCGTTCCTATCAGTCCGTTGATTCCACCAGGTTACCGGAAATATCATACAGTTCGATACTGTGCTCCAGTTCCTTCTCGATATGTTGTTTCAATATTTTAGGGTCGACAATCGGTGAGTCGGCATGGAATCTGATATTTTCCCGACATCCCCTGAAAGCATTTGCCGCAATACTACCGATACAAAGTGGAATATGAATATCAGTCAGCGATATGCATCCTTCAAATGCTGCCTCACCGATATCCGGATCTATGGGAAGGGTAACTTCCTTCAGGTTTATACATCCCTTGAACATGTTTGCCGGTACTGTATCCGTATAATCCGGAAGTATCACCCTTTTAACGTGCCGGTTCATATAAAAGTCACCGGGAAACAAGCCCGTCCCACTTTTCGACAAGTCAATCTCTGCTTTCTTGCAATACATCCAATTCGGGAATGTATTTCTGTTTTCTTTTAAATGTTTCATAATCATTTTTTTATCTTGTTTGGAATTATTGTCAATGGGAGGGAGAATCTGGTATTCTCCCTCTGTTGGTTGAAAATCACCATTCTGTGTTCCAAAGACGATTATCAAGTTCTTTTTTCATGTCATCCGTCAATTCTTCTCCTTGATATTTGATTTGATCTGTAAATCTGTCAAATACGTAGAATTTACAGTATTTATATCCGAAAGCTAATCCTTCGGAAAACAACCATCTCACTTCTCCGGAGCATTTTGAAATATAACCGTTACAAGAGAGAATACTAAAGAAGAGGTCCTCTCCGTATTTGGTAGAATCCGAAAAACATTCAAGAAACGGCCTGGTAAAGAATGCAAGTTGGAATTCATCGGCGTTATCCGGATGAATCAATCCTATAGTCATGTCATCACCGCCATCTTCAAGAACAAATTCTTTTGTCAGGGAAACAATTATTCCCATTTCCACCCTATACTTATAGATATAGACTGTATAGCCATCTCCCCAGTCGAAAGCATAGAAATCGTCACAATGTGAATCCATATCTGAATGGTCGGTATCAGAATGCTCCTGGTACAAAAGAGTATTTTTCTTGATTATCCGATCTATTGTATCCATAATATGATCCCAATTACTGACAAATTCTTCCACTACTTCACCCAGGCAACTATATTCTTTCCGGCCGGGGATAGGTAAACTATCAGCTTCGAAAATATTATTACTATTTAAATCCGAAGACGGTTTGTTGTTTTCAAAGTATAATCTCAACATGATATTCTTTTTTTATGTTATTTACTGCTATCCTTTTGTTTTCAAAGCCTTTACATTCTACACCAAGGATATTTTAAGCATAGAAGGGGCTGTAATGGGAATTTTTAGTCTTTCCATTATACTGATTTTTAGTAAGTTTAAGTTGGTAGAAAGCAAGCAGGCGCCTATACTCGCTTCTTTAGGATTGTGAAATATTACTCGTTCACCAGTTTATTTCGTCCACTTCAAAATACTCCTGGAACTCAGCGTCACCACTAAAATGAAATTGCCCGCGAATCATTTCATTCAAAATGTCGGTGTCTACAAGCTCTGTTCCCTTCTCATCCTCATGGAACTTCATATATTCATACAGACCTTGTTTACCGAGAGTGACACGAGTTACCATATCATGTTCATTGACGTAAACCTCATATTCACCAGAATATTCAATGTCTCCATTTATCCTATCAAACGCAAGTTCATAATAAGATATGTCCCTTTGTTTAGGTAATGTCTGTCCGGCTTCAAGAGTAAAGTACAAGCACTCCTCATCATTGTAATCCTTTAAATCTACAATCTTGCTTAATACACCATTCTCAGCCTTCAAGACCAATAATGTCTTGCTTTTTTTCAATTGGGGCAATGTTCTGCTTGTACGACCTTCTAGTTCAGCCGTACATTTACTTAAATGAATTTTAATTCTACTCATAATGAAAAAGTTTTATTAATGTTCTTCTTAAAATACTCAAATCCAACAATTGTCGTTACTGCTTGTATTACTGTAGCAGCAAACCAAAATTTAAATACTGTTCTCGGTTTCATAATTCTATTTTTAATGCATTACTGTTACTATCAGGCATAACCCTTCTCTGAGGGTTGACACCATTATTAATACTCTCCACTTCCGTTGCGTGAACGGTTGCCTGCTCTGTCTGTGTAGCCATAGCATTTTTTTAATTAGAATTCATAATAATCAATTTTTATTGTTATACTTCGGTTGATTGTATTTCCCCTTTTGGTTGCTCACCCGTAAAAGATCCAGTACACCATATACATCAAAGAATACGGATTTCCCATCTTGAAACGTTACGGTGTCAAGCAACCCTTTGGCTTTCCATCTGCTGACTGTACTCAATGAAACTTTTAAGATCGCAGCCAAAGATTTTAACCCTGTAACAAATCTTGGCAGCCCTAAATAATCACGGTCATCCTCTTCTTTGTCACTACATGTTAACTTACACTTTTGAAGAAAATTTTCTAAATTTTCATCGGTTAGAAGTACTGCTTTTCCTGATAGGAGTTCTTGAATTAATTTTATACTCTTTTCGTTCATATCTGTTATGATTTTGCTGCAAAAGTAAAAAAAAGACCTATACCCTACAAAGTATAAGCCTTTAATATTCAATAAATTAGAAGTTGTTTTTTCTCGTTCTAATTTTGTTCTAATTTATGTGGATTTCGTTCTGTTTTTGGAAATGGAGTTCTAATTTTCTTTTGTTGTTATAGTCATTGCCCGTTTAATACATTCATCTATTAGTTCTTTATTCTTTTTATCTGCATCATTTAGCGGATTCGGCTCATTTAAATTAGAGTATGATGTGGATGATTTAAACTGTATCTTTTTCCCTTTACTTATTACTGTGAAAGTATTTGCCACAATTTGCCAACTTCCGTCTTTTAATTTAGCTCTTTTTGTGTATAGTGTTGTTATGAAATATTTCAAACTATACCGTGATCCTTTCCAATTGATAAACTGGTCTTTAATAAGTTTTTTCCCTTTTCCACCCAAAAAATATGAGAGATACTCTTGTTCGTCTATTTCTATTAGGCCTGTTTTATCGTTAGTAGTACTTGCTAATAATTTTGATAGAAACGTTATTCGTTCGTCAGTAAAGTTGTCTGGCTTTTCAAGGTGTCTGATAGCATCTGTATCAGTATTATTTTCCATATTATCCCCTGTTTCTTGTAATTTAGGATTTCTTTTCAGGCACTCAATCTGCTTAGATTCGCCAATACCTTTTTGGGAACAATAGATTGCATACCTATCTTGTATATACTGTTTGAGTTTTATCCCTTTCTCTATTGCAAAAAGTCGAAGAAAAGCATTGCTTTCACGTGAGTTTGGCTCCTTGTGAAGAATAGTGAAAAATATATTCGCATATCCTCCTTCAAAAAGACCGTAATACCAATAGTAAAGCATTGAAACGATTTGCCGTTTCAAATGATTGTTCAAAATTAGGATCTTATTTGTACCAAAAACATTGTCCTCCAATATATCAGGACATTGGTGCGGTTTTATGTATAGAGACAACCATAACCTTTCTTCAAAGAATTTGATACCGTGTATTATGCTTTTCCACTCCTGATAGTTAAGACAAACATCTGTTATCCGGAAAAAGTCATTGAAGAAATTCTCTATCCTCTTTAAGTTATTTTCCGGTTCGGCGGGGAAATCGAAATAAGACCTGAAAAAATCTTCATCCGGCTGAGTATGTATCATTTGGGATTTTATTTCTTTTTTTGCTTTAGAAAGTAATGATGCTTTTTCTATCGCCTGTTTTAGAATCCTGACATAAACAAGCAATCGCTCATTTGTAAATCCTTTCCATTGGCTTACGGAAGAAAACGTGTGGCAATATTCAAAAAATAGCAAAGCTTCATATTGTTTTTGGGATATTTCATTCTTATTATTCTGCAACTCTATAATAATAGTAGTTATGTTTTTGAGTAGTTTCTTATTCAACATTTTCAAAGAGGAAGCCTCTAAATATTTTTGGATTAAGTTATTAAGAAAGACTTGTTTGTCATAATCCGAATTGTTTTCCTGATTTACTTTGAAAGAGCCAAATATGCCTTTTTCATTTAATTGCTTAAATTTACTATCAAGGAAATCCGGAGTGATTGTTTTTTGCAACCATTTAAGTAGAAAAAGAGCAAAACATTCTTCGGATGTTTTTGGAACATCTTGAGAAGCGACTTTTGATTGTAGCGAATCTAAGATTGCAAATTCTTTTGCTATCAGATTATTTAAATAGGGTATTTTTCTTGATATACGTTTAACCATAACTATAAAAATTAGAACAGCACCCGAAAATCCCTCTGATGCTGCCCCAAATATAATAAATCCTTTTGTTAAGCTATAGTCTTCACATACTCAAAAAGTTGTTTTAGCTGTTCCGAAGTCATTTTTTCCATACTTTCTATGATCCCTGACTTATATTGATGTGTATTCCATTTCTCCATCTGCATCTTCTGTGTCTCATCAGCCACCTCGATATAAGGCTTCATGCTTTCGTAATCGGAATGACCGGTACAACTCATTACTACGCTAGCTGGAATACCAAGAGCAAGTGAGCAACAGACGAATGTTCTTCTTGCATCATGACAACTGATTTGTTCCCAAAACTTATAGGTATCTTCATGCCTGATATTACCCTTGAAATAAACCTGGGATATTTCACGATCCAGTCCGGCAAGTTTGGCTGCTTCTTTCAAGTAGTCATTTAATTTTTGATTGCTTGGAACAGGAAATATGGTATCACCTTTGTACCAGGAGTATTTTTCAATGATCTTCATGGCATGTTCATTCAGAGCGATATGCAGTTTGTCATCGGTCTTTTCAGTACAGAAATCCAAGTATCCATCCACTAGGTTGACTGGTTTGAGTGCGGCCAGATCCGAATATCTGAGTGAGGTGAAGGCCATGAAGCAAAACATGTCCCTGGCTTTTGACAAGTGTTCCTTCTCTTTGGGATATTCATAGTGGAAGAAATACATCAGTTCCTTATATTTTAAAAAGGTAACAGCTTTCGGTATAACTTTTAACTTAGGCTTGAACTCCAGTACACCGGGTTGTATCACATAGCCATTTCTGGAAACCCAACGGAGAAATGATTTTAGCATTTTAAATTGTTTTACAATGGTGCGATTACAATAATTGTTTTTAATGTACCAGTTCATTAGCTGAACCATTTTATCCTTATTCAGCGTGTCCAGTTCTATTTTAGGATCATAGCCTGTTAATTGATGCCACATTTGTTCATATTTATATTGTGCATTTTGACTCCAATTTCCTTCTTGTGGGCGAAGTCGTAAAAAATCAGAAAATATATCTTTTAATGTTTTGTTTTCATCTTCTTGTATAACTTCTACTTCTTTTGTTCTTCCTAATTTCTCATTCACCAACTCTTTCAGGTCAGTTGTCGTTGGTATTTTGGAATGAAGATCATATTTAGCAAACACTTCTTCGATGCAGACCAGGAAACTACGGATTGCATTGTTAATCTCACGGGCATAAACAATCTTCCCACCGATTTTATGGGTCGTATTACTTTTTACCAATTGTTTGTCACTATCCCATTTTAGAGGATCAATTGTATAACCGATAGAGAAACCGACCTCATTCTTCTTACTGTTCCATCTTACCCGGATCATTACCTGCCCATTCTTCATAACATAGGCTCTTGTACTAAAATTTGTCTTTTTCATACGTTTTACTTAATTTACTGCGAATCTAAAGAGAAGATTTTAAAGGGAAAATAGGCTGACATCACGTGAATATACATGATAGTAGAAACTAGTTTTCCTTGTTCTATCCACTTAATTTCAAGAGCGAAGATACGAAGACTGATTAGGGGGAGTAACCTCCTTTAACTACTCCCCCGATTTCTAAGAGTATATGATATTGGTTGAAGTTATAAAGTAGATGATATCCTGTTATAATGTTGATTATTAGTGTTTTGTGATTTCTTTAAGAATCAGATAATATCATTCAGAGACTGCCTCCAGCTCCACAAACTAAGAGTAATTCGTCCTTGGGTTTCCATAATCCAAGGA